>Ga0164296_1003765_pt1 | contig 14130 bp, 8 predicted proteins | sample GEODES057metaG_FD_113533 | JGI IMG/M metagenome (GOLD analysis project Ga0164296, IMG submission 113533) | Dystrophic lake water microbial communities from Trout Bog Lake, Wisconsin, USA - GEODES057 metaG | ecosystem: Environmental > Aquatic > Freshwater > Lake | place: USA: Trout Bog Lake...
AACTATTTGATTTTAAAAGGATTAAGTAAAATGCTGATTTTTAAAAAAATCAATAATTTCAATATGTTGCATAAATTTCAGGAAAAAACTTGAAACTCGAGTAATAGATGCTTTTGTAAAAGATATGGAACTTCTTTTGATGAAATCAAGAAAAGATGTCATTCCTTTTGGTTTGAGAAATAGTTCTATTGAGGTGCAGATTGTGATAGTTTTTTTTCTTTTCTTGAATATTAAATTTTTTAAATTGATTATTTTAAAGTTGAGTCGTTCTTATATTTATTCATATAAGATTAAATATTTATAATTTAATCAAATTGTATTTTCAGTATTTAGCTATTTTAGTTTTATTTGTTTCGTATTTTTTTTACAAGAGCGATCGTGAAATTTATCCCATTTTTTTCTATAATTTCAAATTTTTTTTCTATCAATTCTGATTTTGATTCAATATACAGCGATAAAAAAATAAATCAAATCAAGTCATGATCTTCTTTTTTTTATTACAAAACAAATATAAGAAGCTTTACAAAAATATATTTTTATATTAGGCTGAGAACACTCTAAAATTTTTTGTAGAAAGAAAAAGGGTTTTTTATGTTTTTACCTAACCGTTCTGCTAAGGCATTTTTATTGGTTCTTTTGGTTTGTCTGAGTGCTGCTTGTTCAAAAGAGACAGAACAAGCAATTCCATTGCTTCAGGTTACGAGTCCAATACCAAGTCCAAGTCCAAGAGGTGTAGCTGAGAGGCAGCAAGAGAATCAGCAGCAGAGTGGTGGTAAACCTAGATATTTTGCTAGTAGAAATAATGGTATTCAAAAAACACAATCAGAAAAATCTATTCCATTTTCATTTCAAGTGGATATACCATTAAAACTTGATTTTTCAAGTGCTCCAGCGTTAGCAGAGGCGAAGAGCCAGTTCGATACAACTCGGAGGGGTGCTTGTGGGTCTGAAGTTTTCAATGAGTCCGAGATTTCTGATGCAAAAGAAGAATTTTTTGATGCGTACAATTTTGATGATTATGACGAGAGTTCCGGACTATATTTTTTTAATTCGAATTCTCATATGGTGTCGGAGAATCAGTTGGGTGAGGATCGGACAGATGCTGGGCATCAGCACAATTCAGTTCAGAAGAACTCTCATTGGTGTGGCTGGGCTCCTTATCATTTTAATCTGCAGCAGGCGAGTCAGCAGCTGCCGAATCAGCAGTCAGAATCAAAAAAATTTGACTCACTTCCAATTAACTTGAATCCAGTAAAGTTGAAGAGGGATTTGGATACGAATTGTAGCGATGGTGGTAAGTCTGAAGCTTTAAGTGGGTTCGGGAGTTCTGATATACCTAGCAGGAGTCGAGCATTTAGCCTTGATTCCGAATTAATGAATATAGCTAAGGATAAATTGCGGAAAGAACAGGATATGGCTCGGACGGATGCTGGATCTAGAGATTTGTCTAGTGGAAATAACTTTGATCTAAAATCAAACTTAAAAAAGTCTAATTTAGTTCTAGTTAACTTGAATCTAGGAGAGTTGGGCAAGGATTTGGATAAATCTCGGATGGATGCTGCTGTGGAGCCGGAGAGCCAGTTGGGTGAGGATCGGACAGATGCTGGGGCTACGGTTTTGAAACAAGAAAAGTTGTTTGATGTTGGTGGATCTACAGATTCGATTACCAAAAATAAGCGTTTTTTAATATTATCAAATATTGATAACTCAAAAAATCATATCGATCCAGACTTTATAGCGTGGTTTAAAGATTTACTTGAAAGAGCTATTAGCGATGGTAATATCTCTATGGATTACATTGGGTGTGATAGAGCATTGATTCTTTTTAAATATATTGAAACATATGGGCAAGATTCATCTTATCTAGAAAAATTAAATGGCAGATATAATTCATACGAATACTTCAAGCTCAAGTTATACGTTGATAAAGAGAGCGAATTCGCTCTCTTTGTGTTGATGGAATTATCGCCTTTCTCGTTTACTGATCATAGTATAGAGAGCGTAATCTTTTACTTTGGTCGAGATTATATAAAAATAATTAATCCGTCTTCAGTTAATGATAAGCAATCATCAGAATTGAGTTCTAGTGCTGTTCTTGATTTAGATAAGATCGTAAATTTTTACAAATCTTTAGTTAAATACAATGATCCACAACCTGAAGAGAATCAGTTTGAAAAAGCAGCGAGAAGAATTCAAGCTCAATTTAGAGGATACAAAAGTCGAGAAGGGGTTAGTAATTTATTTCAATGTTATGAATTGTTGTCGAATTTTTTTAAAACTTCTCCTATTCTCGAGAATTTTGAAAATTATCTAAACGAGAATGTTACGAGCTCGAAGGTTCTTCTAGAGATAGTTAGAATTCTTTACGATCTTACAATCTTGGAAGAATCGTCTGATTTTAAAAAGTCATTAGAATCTATGCATTCAATAGCTTCTGATAATCATAAAAAAAGAACATTCAAAGAAATAGAGTCTCACCCGCTCCAAAGTGTCGAAGATGAGTTCGGGCTGAAAGAGTCAAAAGGATTAAAAGAATCAATTCATTTAAGCTTTGATGACACAAAATTGGAATGGCCTGATGATAGCATTAGGATTTATGATTTTTTAAACTTTTTTATTAATAATTTATACAAAAACGTTGTTGATTTATCTCTTGCGGCTATCAAAAATACTTCGTCATTATTCAGTTCTTCTTCTGCTGCTGTTGCTTCAGATCGGATCATAAATTCTTTCTCGGTTCAGGAAGGGCAAGAGAACGATTTGGATGCTGATAATTTTCAAGTTTTAAGTGGGTTCGAGGGTTCTGATGTTATTGATAATCAAGACAATCTGAAAGGGCAATCTAGTGAAGACAATTCGAGAGTTGAATCATGTTATACAATAACTCGTCCTTCACAATCAGTAATTGTAGAGCATGATGGATTAGATAAATGCAATAATAATTATTGCAAAATAGTTAAAACTAATAAAAAATGCGATAAATCTGTTTCTAATAATCAGTTAGTTAAAGCTGAAACTGATGTTGATGATCAAGAGAATCCGAAAGGGCAAACCAGTGAAAACTATTCTAAATTTAAATCATTAAGTCAGCCAATAACTTGTTCTTCAAAACCACGACTTATAGAACATAGCGAATTAGATAAATGTAACAATAGCTCTCATGTAATGTCCAGAATTAATAATAATTGTGTAAAATTTGTGTCTAATGATCATTTAATTAAAGCTGAAACTGATGTTGATGATCAAGACAATCCGAAAGGGCAAACTAGTGAAAACTATTCTAAAGTTAAATCATTAAGTCACCCAAAAACTTCTTCTTCAGGATCTGATAATCTCCCTCGTGTAATGCCAAAAGTTAAGGAAAAGTTTGAATACGAATTGAAATCCATCGAGAATTTCACTCCTAGTGAGATTCCTTCGGAAGAACTACTGGAGCAGCCGTTATTTTATTTTGAAAATTTGGTTAGAATAGATTCTATACAAGAAATAGAAAAAAATAATTCTGCTGTAACAGAAAAGAAAGCTTTGCAAAAGAATTTTAAAATATTGATTAAATGCGCAAAACCAAGGGAAAAATTAGAAAATGATATAAAAAATTTCAATTCGTTAGAATTGATACAAGCATCAAAACAAGCTTCTGTTCCGATGCCGGTTTTAGAAACAGATTGTATAAACTTCGAAATGTTCTCGGATTCATTTAAAATAGAGGAAAATTCAGAAAAAAACTTTCGTCCCTCTATACATCAAAATATTGAACAAAGTGAAAATTCAAGCCAAGCTGTAGCAGTCCAAAGTATTTCTCAAGATATTAATCAAGATTCACTTTTAAATGAAGAATTACAATCAGAGCAATTTATCAAACCTGTCGAAACTAATGATTATAAAACTTCAGAGAGTATGAATCAGGATGATTTAGAGCTGGATTCAGCAGAAATTAGTTTACTCGAAACAAGTTACAAACAAAAAGTTGACGCTTGGTTAAGTGAAATTAATGAATCTGAGAATATAACTAACGATGATTACGGGTCCTTTCCTAAAGATAAACTTAATGAATACTTTCTAAAAATTACTATTAAAATAGATGCAGAGATACAATCAATAGAAAATTATTCTGATACGGAACTAGAAGAATTAATAGAAAACTATAGTTTATTGAATAAACATTTTAAAAGTTTATATCTTATCTGTAAAAAGTCGACACACTATAAATCTCATGCAGAGATGTTTAAATTAATTGATCATCAATTTGACGATGTATTGAAAATTTTAAAAAATGTGGAAACGCAAGAAGATGTCAAAAAAGCACAAGAAGATACATTAGTGAAATTGAAAAAAATTATATCATCTTTATTAGAAACCGCTAAGCAAGGAGTTTTAGAAGTAAAAAAATCATTTCAATCTAAGCTTCAAGTGAAAAAATCTAATAATCAAGAAGACAAAATCTTGTCTACTGATTTTACTAAACGTATAAGTCAATATATCGAAGAAGTATTAGATGATCGTGTAACCTCGTCATTAATGTATGCAAAAGACAATTCTAAAATTCATTACTACGCTATGAATTGGGTAATCAAACAACACTTTAATGATAAAAAAAATGATATTTCCAATGAACCATCGAATCTTTTCGATACAGTTGATATTTCTACTCCGAATATAGACCTTATTTTAGAAGAGGAATGTATGAATGCTTTTTTTGATAATATTAGTACATATATCAAAAAACATAACGAAATGGATAAAGAAGATAAAGATTCAACCGTTAAATGTACCTATATTATGTTAAAAAATTTTTTCGAGTGGATTAAAACTGAATATAAATGCAGTGATTATTCTTATGAAAGCTCTACTCTAGATAAAATTATTGATAAGTTTAATCAAGAAATCGAATCTCAGAAAAATAGATCCTGTCTTTCAAAAAATAATAGTCTGTTTAGAACAAGAAACCAAAATAATTTTGAAACACCAGAAAGGCGTGATGCAAACAGTGATGATAACTCTAAGATAGATGTTGAGACTAAAAAAGACGGAAATAAGGAGGAAAAAAAACAAGCAACGAAACTCCAGAGTTTTGTTGATTCATGTAATACAATAATTTCGATTTTTAGTTATAGTAATAAAAAGTTAAAGAAGGATGATTTTACTGAATGTGATGTTGAAGAAAATAGTACTTTTGATGCGTCATCTTTGGCTGATAAAAGTACGTCTCAATATTCGTACTTGAGTTCAATTAGGAAAAGAAAATGAGAAGCTTCTTCCCCGAATAGATGATCACTCCCCTGTTCATCGCACTCAACGCCCTTCACTCGTCTTTCCACAAAAAAGAATCAACCAGACAACCAGACTTCATGGGAGTGTGTCCCAAGGAAACTGAACCCCCTAAAAAAGGCCGATGGCCGCTTGATGCTCAATCTCCCTGCTCAAAGCCTTGCGACAGGGGGAGGGAAGGGACGCGTGGATTGTTTGACTGACCTTTTTTCGGTAGTTTGACTCAGCACTCTTTTGTAGTTTGCATCAACGAGTTTTCAAGAGTTCTTGTTCTAGGGGCCCTTGAAAATCCTTACTTCATGGAAAAAGAGCTGCCCTCTTGGATGTCAAAGTAGCAAGCATGGCTTTTTCCTATTATGGATCATCCTAAGTCTCTCTGCTGTTGCGGTGAAGGTAGTTATGTTTTCTGATGCGATGATGGACTTCGTTACCAGATTCTCTCTTCTTCCCTCATCAGTTCCCTCTCCTATTTCATGGGACGTCAAAACTCTTGCTTTTTTTATTCCAGATACTTCTCTTTTGAATGGATAGTATAAAACGGGTTGCATTGTTCACTTAGGACAACTTTTAAGGTTGATAGAACGCAGTTGCTCTTTTTTTTTTGCAACCTAAGCTTTGTTGATTTAGAGATCCTTGATGTATTGAAAATCTCAGTTTTTATTCAGACCTAAATTCATGAGTACTTCTTTCCCAAGAAGTAGGTTATACAGAGAATGTGCTTTTGGAATCTCCCTTTGAGTTTTGAATACGCATGCAGTTGAATATCAAGAAATTTTTAGCCGATCAGATTCAAATGCATCATGATGCGATCCTTCAATGGCAGTCGCAGTGCATCCAAAAAGCCCCCCCTCCGTTTTATTGCTCCATTGACTTGAGAGACTCAGGGCATAAAATAGTCCCTGTCGATTGCAACTTATATCCTGCAGGCTTCAACAACCTTTGTCCCGAAGATTTACGCACTGCGTCTGATTTGTTTCAATTGCAGATACCAGAGGGGTCTAAAGTTTTGATCCTACCTGAAACCCATACGCAAAATAAGTACTATATTGAAAATATCTACTATTTGTCTCAGATGATTCAAAATGCAGGATACGAAGTTCAGGTGGGATGGCTTGCAGAAAGCAAGGATCCTGTGCTGTTGGAAGCTCCTTCTGGAAAAAAAGTCACTGCCTATCCGGTTCAAATTCGGGAGGGCGTCTTAAGTGCCCTAAATTTTTTACCTGATTTTATCTTGTTGAATCATGATTTTTCTGCAGGTTATCCTTCTTTTTTAGAGACTATTAAGCAGCCTATTCTCCCGAGTTACCTCTTAGGATGGCATCGAAGAAAAAAAAGTGAGCATTTTCAGTATTACAATCAGCTTGCGAAAGAATTTTCTTCTATTATTCAAGTTGATCCTTGGTACTTACAGATTGATACAGAAGAGGTAGCGCCTGTCAATTTTAACGAGCAAGAGGGAACTGAGGCTGTAGCTCAGGTGGTAGAACAAATGCTTGCCAGAACCCGGTGTGCTTACGAGCATCGGAAGATTGAAGGTAAACCCTTCGTTTTTATCAAGCATAATGCAGGAACCTACGGTCGAGGCATTATGGTAGCGCATTCTTCTGATGAATTGCGAAGCATGAACCGTAGGACGAAGACAAAAATGAGTATGGGTAAAAATCATGTGCCCATTCGAAGTGTGGTGGTTCAAGAAGGGGTCCCCACCGCGACGTTGGTGGATCGATTGGCTGCTGAGCCTGTGATTTATCTTTTGGGGGCTGAGCTGATGGGAGGTTTTCTTCGAACGCACCCCCAAAGGGGGGTAGAAGAAAATTTAAATTCTCAGGGAATGGTTTTTAAAAAACTTTGCATGTCCGATTTACGCTTCCCTCAGACGGAGCATCTCCCCGATGATTTTTACCAATTTGAAAAACAGCCTATTTTAGAAATTGTCTATGGAGCCATTGCCAAATTGTCTGCTTTTGCTACGGGTTTAGAGCTTGCGAACCACTCCTTTCTTTGAGAATGCTGCGCTTTAGGATATAAAAGCTCCATGAGCTTAGAGCCGTTTATCCAAGATCTTGCCATTATTTTAGGTGTCGCTGGATTAGTGTCTTTGCTTTTTCAAAAAATACGACAACCGGTGGTTCTAGGATACATCATCGCAGGTATGATTGTAGGTCCTTATACTCCCCCTTTTCCGCTGATTACTGATACTTCGGGGGTAAAAGTTTGGGCTGAGCTGGGTGTTATCTTTCTGATGTTTTCTTTAGGTTTAGAATTCAGCTTCAGAAAGCTTGCTTCTGTGGGTATCTCAGCTGGGTTTACGGCTATCATTGAAGTTTTTTTGATGATTTTTTTGGGATTTACGTGTGGGAAGTTATTGCACTGGCCTAGCATGGATAGTTTTTTCTTAGGGGCGATGCTTTCGATTTCTTCAACGACTGTGATTATCAAGGCTTTAGAAGAGCTTCAATTCAAGAAACATCGGTTTGCTGAGATCATCTTTGCTATTTTAATCGTAGAAGATTTATTTGCCATTTTGATTCTAGTCGGGCTTTCTAATATGGCCTTACACCATGAGTTTTCAGGATTTTCTCTTTTTGTAGCAGCTTATAAGCTTGTTTTAGTGGTGGGAAGCTGGTTTCTCATGGGGTATTTTTTGATCCCGGGATTCATTCGTTACGTAGGGAGTGTAGGCAATCGTGAAATGCTTACGATTGTCTCTTTAGGTCTTTGTTTGGGTTTAGTCGTTTTTTCTGCATATTTTGATTACTCGGTTGCTTTAGGGGCTTTTATTATGGGCTCTATTTTAGCGGAAAGTGTCGAGTCTCGAAGAATTGAAGAAAGAATGGAATCTTTGCGCGATCTTTTTGCGGCTATTTTCTTTGTTTCTGTAGGAATGCTGATCAATCCTCAATCCATTTTCATGCAAATAGGTCCTATTCTTTTGATCACTGGGGTTACCATTTTTGGAAAAATTTTGAGTACGACGATAGGGGCTTTTAGTACAGGACAGTCTTTAAAAACTTCGATTCAGGTAGGTTTTGGTATTGCTCAAATTGGAGAATTTTCTTTTATTATCGCTGGATTAGGGACTTCTTTGGGAGTTTTAACGGAAGATCTTTATGGGATTGGAGTGGCAGTTTCTTTGATCACGACTTTCAGTACTCCCTACTTGATTCGTATGTCTGAGCAAATGGCGATTCAAATAGAAAGTAGATTACCTTCTCAGCTGAAAACTCTTTTAAGTCATTATGGTCGTTGGATGCTTAAGCAACAAACAGATGTTCAACGAAGCAATGTTTTTTACAAAAAGCTTTTTAAATGGGGGATTAATGGATTAGTTCTTTCTGTTTTATTCATTTTATCTAAAGCTTTTTTTCTCCCTTGGATGCAGGGTCTTTGGGTGCATCCTTTTTGGCCGACAGTTGCAACTTGGTTGATGACTGTTTTTGTGTCTACTCCTTGTATCTGGGCGATGCTTTCTATTTTTAAAAGTAATACGAAAAATGAAGCACGCAGACTTTTTATCCATGCACCTGTTGCGGGCATTCATGTGATCAGTCAGCTTTTTGCTTTATTTTGGTTAGGTACACTGAGTTTAGAGTTTTTTGAGACTCAAATTGTCATTTTTATGGTAGCAGTGCTGGGTATTCTGATTCTCACCGTTTTTTATAAAAAAATTGAAACTACGTACCGTTGGTTTGAAAAGCGGTTTTTCTCTGCTTTTGAGAATACGGTAGAGCCTACTTTCAGTCATTTAGCTCCTTGGGATGCCCATTTAGTGCGTTTTCAGATCCACCCGAATGCTCTTCTTGCAGGCAAATGTATTGCTGAAACTAAATTGAGAACCGATCATGGAGTGAGTGTGGTTGTCATTCAACGAGGTGCACGCATTCTGGTGGCTCCGGCTTCTACAGAATTTTTACTGCCTCAGGATGAACTTCTGATTTTAGGCAATGATGAACAGTTAGATGCGGTACGTTCTCTCATTGAACATCCTTCTGAGCCTCAAAAAGCAGGAAGCAATCTCTCCAGTTATGCTCTCAGGCTCATTTTTATTAATGCGCATTCCCCTATGGTTTTTCAGACTATCCGTGAGACGAAAATTCGAGAAACCTGCGGAGCGATGGTGGTAGGTATTGAGCGAGGGAATACTCGTACCATGAATCCAGAATCTACTGAAAAACTTCAGCCAGGAGATACTCTTTGGATTGTAGGTGAAACTTTTAAATTAGACCAATTGGAAGAAGCGCTGTGTCCTCCCAAGAATCCAGGCTATGCAGGTACCTAAACAAGCGCCTACTAAAACGTCCGTTAAAAAATGCTTCCCTGCAAGCAATCTCAGAGAAGCGGTTGCCAATAATAGTCCTTCTCCCAGGAGTCCGAAAAACAACAAGAGTCCTGCGGGCATTTTACGCTCCCATAAAACCCAGCATAAAAGCACCTGCATACAAGCTACAAAACTCGTATGTCCTGAATAAAAAGAAGTATAAGAAGCAACAGTAAGACCTCTCACACTAGGGTTAGAATACACAAAGGGTCTTGGTCTCTGAGATATTAAATGAAAAAACTCGATTCCAACGCCATTCCAGCAGGAAGCTTGCATGAAGAGCAGTAAGTCTCCCAGGATCCTACGCCAAGCGATCTGTTTTGAAAAACGCCTCCGTATCCATTCTATGAGTGTCCAAGTTAATGGAACGAGAAATCCTAAAAAACCTGACAGGTTCTGAGTGAAGGTAGAAAGAGTATCTGCTTCTAAGTGTTCCACGCCTAAAGAATACCGATCGATGGAAAACACATTTGCTTCGGAGCAAAGGTTTGGATGCTGATGGCAGCTAGGGATAATGATCCAGGATCGAGAAGCCCCTAATACTATCCATAAGCTCATGGAGATACCCAGTCCGATGAGACTGCGTTTCATTCCTGGATTCAAATTTCTCATGCTGGGAGCATACCATTGAGGGTAGGTAAGGGGGTGTTTTTTTAAGAAAGGCTCTGAGTAAGATGCAGTAAGAATTCTATATAATAATTGAATTCAGAGTGTCAAAGTGTGGAAGCTTTGAGACTTTTTCTTGGTGTGGGACCTCTGTATAACTCGAGTTTCAAGTTTTTTCCTGAAATTCATGCAACATATTGAAATTATTGATTTTTTTAAAACTCAGCATTTTACTTAATCCTTTTAAAATCAAATAGTTACAAAAAAACTTGAAACTCGAGTATAAGCGTTCTTGAAGCTTCTGACGGAGCTTTTCTCGGGAATAAAGGGTTCGGTTCTGCTAGTATGGATTCCCTAGATGGAATGGTTTTTTTTACTGGCAGCTATTCTCACGGAGGTAGGAGCAACGCTTCTGATGAATGCCTCTGGGCATTCAAAAAACTTGGGCACTTTTTTACTGATGTGGGTTTGTATTTGTGTGTCTTATACTTTTCTTGCTCAGGCTTTAAAAACGATTCGTGTGGGTATTGCTGTGGCACTTTGGGAGGGAGTAGGTTCTTTCCTGATTGCGGTCATTTCTATGGTATGGCTTCAGGAACCGTTTTCTTTATTGAAAGGCTTGGGACTGATGCTCGTTTTAGCGGGTATTCTCTTACTTCATGCAGATGAGATCAGAAGACCATGAAGACTCATCTCATGCTCGCAGTGGCTGCTTTTTTGGATATCGTCGCTAATTTACTGATGAAGAAATCAGAAAGTTTTCAGAAAAAAAGCTACGGTATTCTGGGACTCGTCTTTGTTTGCCTTGCTTTTACGATACTTGCACAAATCACTTCGATGGATTTGTCAGTTGCTTATACTTTATGGGGTGGTATGGCAATTTTAGGAAGTACTTTGGGAGCTTGGATTTTTTTTCGACAAACGATTAGTTTGCAGGGTTGGGTGGGGATTTTGCTGATTTTGTTGGCTTTAATCTGTCTTGAACTTTAAAGAAAATAGATCAAATTCCTTTTGTTGGGTTTTTCCTTTGGTTGCCACATTTTCTGATGAAGGATGCAATGGCACGAATATCCCTTTCATTGACAGAGGTGCCATTGGGTAAGGAAAGTACTCTGCTAGAAAGTGCATCTGTCTGCTCGAGATGGGCTGAGGGGTTAGTTTGGTAGGGTTTCATCTGATGGCATCCTGGAAAAAAATACCGCCGTGCGAGTACATTTTGAGAGTGAAGGGCTTCCATGAGTGAGTCACGATTCATTTTAAATTCATCCTCGTTGATTTCTAGGATCACGTATTGGTAATTATGCCTTTGCTCAGACGGGTGTTCGAAGACTTTGATCCCTGGTACTGACTGAAGGCATTGCCGGTAAAGGTCATAGTTTCTTTTGTTACAGGCAATGAATTCGTTGATGCTCTCTAAGGACGTCAAGCCCATGGCTGCTGCGATTTCCGTCATTTTTCCATTAGTTCCTGGAAAAATGACTTGGTCCATTGCTGAAAATCCAAAGTTTTTCATGAGACGTATCTTGGCAGCAAGATCATCGTTGTTGGTTGCGATGGCTCCTCCTTCAAAGCTATTAAAGAACTTAGTCGCGTGAAAACTAAATACTTCGAGGGCACCAAAGTTACCGATCATTTTTCCTTGGTGGCTACAGCCAAAAGCGTGGGCAGCATCAAAAATCAGGTGCAGATTTCTTCGTTTTGCAAGCTCTGTGAGTGCCTCAATTTCACAGGCATTTCCCCAGACGTGTACGCCGATGATCCCCGTGGTACGAGGAGTGATCTTTTTTTCTATTTTTCTGATATCCAGATTATGCGTCAGGGGGTTGACGTCACAAAAAACAGGTGTGATTCCTTGCCAAGCAAGGGAATGGGGGGTTGCCACGAAAGTAAAAGAGGGAACCAGGACCTCTGCTTGCATGCCGATAGCTCGAATCGCAATTTCAAGCCCAAGGGTCGCATTGCAAACGGGAATGCAATGCTTCACTCCAAGGTACCTAGTAAGCTCTTTCTCGAATTGCTGAACTAATATTCCACCATTGGTGAACCACATTTGATCAAAAATTTCATGGACTCTTTTCAAAAACCGATCGCGGTTTCCTACGTTCGGGCGTCCCACATGCAGAGGTTTTAAAAAAAGAGGTGTAGAAAGTTCGTTTAAATCGCTGTCTTTTACCATCGGTAATCTCTAGGTTCAGCTATATAAACTCTTATGGATTGCATTGATGATAGGGAAAATAGGTAGTGACCTCTTTCTCAACATGTCCGATCAAAACACCTGCCGCAAGCATCCGTTTCATGAGGTTCCAGTCACCTGCTTCATGAAGAACCCAGCTATTGATATTGTATTCAAAAAAATCTAAGACCTTAAGGTAGATAGCACTCTGAAATCCGAATTGCCCACAAGAAGGAGGGGAAGAAAAGAGCACTGTTTCACTATGATCTTTAAGATCTATTTCTTTGATTTTTCCATAGACAACTTCATAGCGTCCTTGCAGGGCTTTTGTTACCAATAGTTCGATATGATCGTGGGTAAACTCGTCGTCGTGATCAAGGGGTGCAATCCAGTCCCCCTGGGCAAGCTCTACTGCATAATTGGCCGGTAGTGTTCCCGCAACAAGCCAGCGCTGCTTTGGATCTTCTGGATAAACACCGCGGTAGGGAAGATTGAAATAGCGAATGCGTGCATCGTTTAGCTTGGCAATGGCTTCTTCAGTGTCATCAGTACAGTGATCACCAACAATGATTAGCTCCCAGTTTTTATAAGTTTGTGATTGAACAGATCTCACCGCCCGCTCAATTAACAACTTGCTTTGTTGATAAGTAGCAATTCTTACACTGACTAAGGGCTCACTCTTGGTGAAGACATCCGCATAGGCTTGTGTTCGCCTAGTGTCTCTGAGCTGCTGTCTGAGTCCTGCAATATCGTCAAAATGGTGTGAAACAATAGCGAGTATAGTATCGATTTTGCGGTTGATGGACTCTGTTTTGGCACTAATATACCGATCCAGGTGGTTCCTGATCCGGCGCTTAAGCCACTTCATGTGAATGCGTTATCCTCTCTTTTAAAGTTATATACCAGATCCAAACTTTGCAGAAAGTGACGGAATCTTTCGTATATCGTCATTCCGGTATGTTTCAAGATAGCTGTCACCTCGACTGCTTGCTCACCCTACATCGTTTACGCATCACTTTCAAGCCATGAAATTCGAGGGTGTCCATTTTTTTCCAATTTCTAGTTTTTCTAGACGAACAAGGAGGGGTGTTGTTTTTGAGCCTCTTGATCACCATCCCTTATGTTTGGTTGTAGTAAAACTAATGATGCAAATTAAATACATTGTACAATATAGGAAACCTGTTGATTCATTGTCTTTTCGAGGCTTTTGAATGGTTTGCGGGTTACTAGGAGGACTGTCCTTGATGGTTTTAAAAAGTGATTTTGAGGGAGGAATCCTTTCTCCAAGTTCTAACGAGGGAATCGAAGTTCTTTACGAGTCTAGTCCGGGGTCTTTGTTCTTCATATAAATTGATTTGACTTTTTTTCCTATTCGTAGGATACTGATTTTTTTTCAATTCAATGATGAGTTATCTATGGATTAACTTTATATATGTCCTAGGATCCTAAGTGAACGACTCTCTGGGTCGTTGTTACTCAAGGGGGAAATGAGTATCCCAAAAATAGCATGATCGAGTTTTTGGGTCCCGCTTCCATTTTTTGGGACAGATTTTATCACTCCCATTTTTAGAACGATTTACCGTCGATCAGACAGCAGTGATCTGTCATTTTGTCGCAAAACTTGGAAGCTTGTTACCGCTAGCTTAAAGTTTTTCTTGAGAAAGAGGGGCTGACAGCAATCTTCCTTTTACTCGAGTTTCAAGTTTTTTTGTAACTATTTGATTTTAAAAGGATTAAGTAAAATGCTGATTTTTAAAAAAATCAA
>Ga0164296_1003767_pt1 | contig 14125 bp, 13 predicted proteins | sample GEODES057metaG_FD_113533 | JGI IMG/M metagenome (GOLD analysis project Ga0164296, IMG submission 113533) | Dystrophic lake water microbial communities from Trout Bog Lake, Wisconsin, USA - GEODES057 metaG | ecosystem: Environmental > Aquatic > Freshwater > Lake | place: USA: Trout Bog Lake...
GTTTACTCGTCGCACTGAGGAGCTCCCGCCCAACAGCCTCTCGCTGACGCTGCGAGCTCGCGCCTGCTTGCTTCGCGGTCGCCTTGTCCAGCTCCAGCATCGCGGCGCGGATCTTCTGCCAGTGAATGAGCGCCAGCTGATAGCGTCTCGAGTCCGCTCTAATGGGAACCAACTGCGCCACAATCTGAAGCTCATGGATGTTTGTGAGGTGGACTCTGGCGGACACACGACACGCGCGTCAGCGGGGAGGCAGAGCGAGAGCGAAGGTGAAAAGACAGTAGCCAAGGCACACACCTGCCGAGAGCTTCCAGAAACGCTGGCTCACCCTCGAGGCCAAGCTCCGTGAAAAAAGGAAGGCGCTTTGCTGCTTCGGCTCCAACCAGCTGCAGCTCACCAGCCGATATGAATCGCGCGCCTTGCTCAGCCTCTGTGGGCGGTTGTTGGCGATTGTGCTCTCCCGCCATTCTGTTTAGGTCGCCGCCAACTCAAACACAGAAAACGCGCTCGAAGCCGATAGCGAGCTCACACACACGGGTCTACATAGCGGCGGAAGAGCGCTCCAGCGAAGGATCTCGGCCAGTGAAGTGCCAGCTCACCATCTTCGCTGTCCCTCCTCGCCGGAGCATCGCCTGCTGAAGCAGTTAGCCCAAGCGACTGCAGTCTGTCTTCGCTGACAGCGCCCTCAGCCTGAGACTGAGGTGTGCGTGGCGCTGCCAGGTGCAGCCAGGTGCCATAGTTGGTGGTCCCTGTCGACTTTGCTGCTGAGCGCGCCATGGGTAAGGGCGGTTGCGGCATCTTCGCATACGTGAACCACGGCGTCGGGCGGTCTCAGCGTTTCATCGTGGATGCGCTGGTGACCGGTTTGCGGCGCCTGGAGTATCGCGGCTATGACTCCGCCGGCCTGTCCCTGGACCGGGTGCCAAGCCTGAAGGCCGCCTCCACGGGATCTAACGGCCATGGTGCCGGCCACGGCGGGGCGGGTCAGGGCGGGAGCGCGCCGCTGGTGTTCCGCGCCACGGGCAAAGTGGATGCCCTGGTTGCGTGCGTGGAGTCCACCGGCCCAACAAGCGGCCTCGCCTGGGAGGTGGAGCTCGACTTCCACGCCGGCATCGCGCACACGCGCTGGGCGACACACGGGCCGCCGCTTCCGAAGAACGCGCACCCGCACGTGAGTGACAGCGGCCACGCCTTTGTGGTTGTGCACAACGGCATCATAACCAACCACGCGCCGCTGCGTGAGATGCTGCAGCGCCACGGCTTCGTGTTCGAGTCAGACACGGACACGGAGGTCATCCCCAAGCTGGCAAAGTACCTCTACGACAGCTTCCCTCCCACGCCAGACAACAGCCCCCGCCTTTCCTTCCTGCAGCTCGTGCAGCTGGTTGTGCGCGAGCTCGACGGGGCCTACGCGCTCATCTTCAAGAGCAGTCACTACCCGGGCGAGCTGGTCGCAGCAAAGCGCGGATCGCCGCTGCTGCTGGCCATCCGAGACCCGGCTGCCGCCGATGCAGCCACCGCTGCCGCCGCCGCCGCCGCGGGAGAGCATCTGCAGCAGCGCAGCAACTCGAGTGGCGGCTCCGGAGGCGCCGCCACGGGTGCCGCCGACGGCGTGCTCGCCACCGCGGACAGCCACGACCGGCCAGCCATGACACAGCGCCCGCGGCCGGGGAAGCGCCGCCGCGCTGACCAGATCGAGTTCTTCCTCGCCTCCGATGCCAGCGCCGTGATTGAGCACACCAAGAAGGTGGTCGTCCTCGAGGATGACGACTGCGTGCACCTCGCGGGCGGCAGCTATGCAGTCTACCGCCTGCAGCGTGGAGGCCCGCCGGCAGCTGACGGCGCGCCCGCGCCTGCCAGCGCCTTCCTCTCCGGCGACGGCGCGGATGCCCACGGTGGCGTGCTGCTCAACCCGCCAGCGACGGTGCACCGCGTCATCCAGACGCTGGAGCTGGAGGTCGAGCAAATCATGCGCGGCAAGTGGGATCACTTCATGGCCAAGGAAATCCACGAGCAGCCGGACTCGCTGCGGCAGACCATGCGCGGGCGAGTAATCTCGCCGGGGCCGGCATGCCCGGCTGGACGCATCCAGCTGGGAGGCATCAGCGGGTTTGTAGGCGCCATTCGCCGGTCTCGGCGCATCATGTTCATCGCCTGCGGCTCCTCCTTCCACGGCTGCCTTGCCGTCCGGCCGCTGGTTGAGGAGCTGACAGAGCTGCCGGTGCAGCTGGAGCTGGCCAGCGACTTCCTGGACCGGCGCTGCCCTGTGTTCCGGGGGGATACCTGTGTGTTCGTGTCCCAGTCCGGCGAGACGGCGGACACGCTGCGGGCGCTGGAGTACGCCAAGAGCGCGGGCGCTTTGTGCGTCGGCGTCGTCAACGCCGTCGGCTCCGCCATCGCGCGCGCCACGGACTGCGGCATCCACATCAACGCGGGCGCTGAAATCGGTGTTGCGTCCACAAAGGCATACACCAGCCAGATTGTGTCCCTCGTCATGATGGCCCTCCTCCTGAGCGAGGACTCCGCCTCGAAGGCAACTCGCCGCGCGGAAATCATCGCCGCGCTGCAGACGCTGCCTGACGCGGTGGCTGATGTTCTGCGCCTGGACGCCCAGATCCGCGTCCTGGCCACATCGCTGGTCAAGGAGCAGAGCATGCTGGTCTTTGGCCGCGGATGGAACTACGCCACCGCGCTGGAGGCGGCGCTCAAGGTGAAGGAAGTTGCGCTCATGCACAGTGAGGGCATCCTGGCGGGCGAAATGAAACACGGCCCCCTGGCCCTGGTGGATGCCTCCTTGCCGCTTCTGTGCGTCGCCACCTCGGATGGCCACCTCGCCAAGATGGAGTCCGTGTGCGAGCAGCTGCGCGCACGCGGTGGGCGCATCATTCTCATGGTGGACGATGCACGTGGACGTCTCGCCCAGGCGGCGGGTTCCACCCCGGATGGCGCCTCGCGCGTCCTCGTCGTGCCCCGCACCGTGGACTGCCTCCAGTCGGTGGTCAACGCCGTGCCGCTGCAGCTGCTCGCGTACCATCTCACCGTGCTGCGCGGCCACAACGTGGACCGTGCGTGCCCTCGCCCTAGTGTCTTGCCTCCTTGCCTCCACGCCTTGTTGCGCTTTTATCTGACACGCATGACGATGCCCCACGCAGAGCCTCGCAACCTGGCGAAGTCAGTCACTGTGGAATGAAGGGATTGATGTGCCATCTCCACTGGCTTGCTACCTACGAGTTGACGTGTTGAATACAAGCAAATGCGTGCTGGGGAATGCGTGCTATCATGCGCTTTCCGCTTGCTGCCCGCCTGTCGTCCTGAGAGAAGAACAGGAACAGCGACACATTTTGTGTCCGGGAGCTCTCGAGCGAACGGCGAGTTGTCTCCCTACGCTCAGTACGCGTGCCGCGCCACAAGAGACAGCGTTGACGGCGCTGTGTGTCAAGAGCAGTGTTGACACCTCTAACTAGTGCGCACAAGAGTCTAGCGAGGCCCGCCACCTCCCAAGCACTCACGTCCCCCGCAGCAGCTGCGGCGTTAGTGGTTCTGCGAAGCGTAGGCACGGGCGAGAGAACGGGGGTCAGTGAGTGTGTTTGTTGCCCGCGTGATCTTCGTGCCCTAGGGTTTCAAGGCCCAACTGCGGACGGCGCGGGCCCCGGCGGCGAGGTGCACTGCCGCCGGTTCCAGGCGGCGCAACGCCAGCAGACGGCTCTCGCGTGTCGTGCGTGTCAACAAGAGCGCGCACCTTGACGAAGCCGATGTCCTTGGCGTACTCCCGGAAGCACTGGCGGCAGACGTTCAGCTCGTACTTGCGCACGATGCCCTTCTGGTTACCGCACACTTTGCTGTAGAGCGGAACGAGCGAGCAGGAGAGTGAGCACCCAAGACGAGTGTGCACAAAGGTGAGAGCTGTACAGCAAGCGAGAGCGAGCACAACAGAAGGCTGTCCGTCGACGCACCAGCTGCGGCCGCCCTTGCCATGCTCCTTCGGGTGTGCGTTCCAGATGTTTGCAAATCCCATTCTGTCTCAAATGGGACTCGCGACAAGCAAGTAAGAGAGGGAGCTGATGTGACGTAAGCTTGCTGGGTGCGGACGACGATGCACGCAACGGAAGCCGTGTGCCACAATGTACGTAGCCGTATGTCATCATCATGCATATATCGATGCCGCGTCCTGCTTGGCTTGCTGCGTTTGCTGGGTTGCAAACAGTGGCGCAGTTTGAGACCCGAACGCCATGGCTAGCCTGTTGTTCACTTGTGCCGGCAGACCGTAGCCTCCGTAGCCCAGCCCCGTGGCCGCCGCGGCACTGGTGTCCAGGGATGACAGCCTGAGGCGGGCGACCACAGCAAGCGCAAACAACACCCCCAGAGACGTCAGCATAAGCGTGACGCCCACCACCTGCGTGGCAAGTGGACAGCACCGCGACTGAATGTCAGAACGCGCATGGCGGACTGAAGAAAGCGAGCGAGCAGCCGCGAGGAAGGAACAGTGTGCACAACTCCCACACGACGTGCTCCAAGTAACCGCGCCTGCCAGGCTTTATGCGCACCTTCCACCACGGTACCACTGTCCAGCTTGCGTTTGCGAACGCGGCTGAGCACAGGTTGGCGCCCACCTGCGCGAGCGTGGTCTCCCCAGCAGCCACACCCGCGCACGCAGGGCTCCCCAGCTGCTCTGCGCACGGGCTGCCCGCCGCGCAGGCCGTGGCGGCGGCGACCACGAGCATGCGGCCCCCGTGTCTACCAGCACGCAGAGTGAGGCTGGTGGGCGTCGCGCCGGAGGTTGTGTAGGGGACGTTGCCGTCCATGGGGAACAGTGTCCACTTCACAGGCGCGTTGCTGCGGAATGTGGTAGTGCCGTTGCTGAAGCACTGTCCAAAAGTGGGCGTGATCACAAGCTTCAAGCTTGCGTCAGGCTGCAGCGCGCCGTCTCGCGGCGGAGCACTGCCAGTCGCTCCCACGCCTCGCAACAGGCTGCCTGGTCTGCTCTCCCACGAAGTCGTGGCAAGGGCGGCCAGCAGCAGCGCGGTTCTGGCACATCCGTCTCCACGCGAGCAGCGGCGACCCATTTGTGTGCGCAAGATCTGCTCCAACCTCGCAGACAAACTCGCAGGCCACAACAAGCGCTCAGAGAAGGTGCTGCGACAGTCAGTTGCCTCAACAAAGACGCTTTTCGCGGGGGGAAGGAACCTCTGACAGCACGTCGATTTGCCCAGAGACGGACTGTCTGGCAAAACCGGGTTTTGCCAAATTGCCACTCGGAGTGATGATGGATGCCACTCGGAGTGATTCTCAATCGAGAGTCAATGTGACCATGCCAGCACTGAGCCAGTCTCGTCAGTTAGGGAGCGCCTTCGTCCTCGGCCGTCGATGCTGCCGCGGGTGCCGGTGCTTTAGGCCTCTTACCATTCTGAGCAACGTACGGCGCCGCAAACACCAGGCCCGCGCCAATGACGTGCCGCATGCCCATCGGCTTGGGGTACAACGCGTACGACATCGTCATGCTACTGAGTTTCCGCACCAGCGTGACCAACACTGCAACTGCGGGCCCGTGCTCATCCACTAGAATGAGAACGAGCACAGTGCCAGAGAGCAGTACGGTTGCGTAGGTCAGAAACAGGATGCCAAAGTATGCCCGGTTGTCCATGCCAAACACGAGCTGCACTCCGCTGCTCAGCTCGCCGGAGGCAACGGCCAGCACGCCTGCCAGGCCGGTGGCGAAGAATGATTGTAACAACACCATTTGCACTGGACTGATGCTCGCTTCGTGCATCGTGCGCTCCTGCCAGTTCCCCAGCAGCGCATCTGCACATAGCGTAATAAGGAGGAGGATGACGCCGATTGTGACGGCAGCGCCCTCCTCCATGTGGCCTGCCGCTGCGCTTGCATTGCCTCCTGCCGTGCTAAACATGCCGATGCCACTGACGAGCAGCAGGGCGCCACCGTACTCAGCCATTGTGTACGTTCTACCCGTAATGAAGTAGCCGCCGGCCATGACGGTCAGCAGCTTTCCGGACTTGACGACCACCTGCAGCGGAATGCTGATGTAGGCCAGCGAGACTTTGGCAAGCGTCGTCGACGCGGTGTACGCTCCAAACACAAAGGCCAGGCCTCGGTGAGCAGACCTTGCGCCCGCCAGCCGCCGGTACTCCGACACCGCCAGCTGCAGCGGGGCTCTCCCAGCAGCAGCTTCGCGCGCTGCCAAAGCAGCTGCGAGGAGCACGGTCATCAACGCGTAGGTAGCGCACGACAGGAAGAGGCCCATGCGGAAGCCAGGGAAGCTGAACATCTCCTCCTCGATGACTGTGACAGACGTGTGTAACACGAGCACGCAGCCAGCGATGATGAGGAGCCGGGGACGCAGCGTGAACCCGCATATGCGCAACGCTGTGTCCGGGGCGCTGAGCGCCTGGCGCTTTTGTGCCGCATCCTCTGCCAGTGGTGAAACTGATACGCTCCTCCGCGGTCGCGGCGCAGTCGACATACAAGTCTGGCGAAGCGCCTTCTCTCCCAAGGGAAACCTCGCGAGGGCCCCTCCTCATCGCAAACTGCGCTGCCTTCCGCCAGACATGCGGCATGGACGAGCAGGAGCGCCTGTTGCTAGCGCTGCTAGCCTGTTTGTTGTTTGCCAAGGTGCTGCAGCAGACCGTGTTGTTGATCCGTCCCATACGCCTGCCTGGAGAGAAGCAGCCTCGCGCAGACGCGGTGTCAGCTGCACGTGACGCCGCCGAGTTTGAGCTGTACGCGAAGAGTGGCAAGCCGCCTGGGTGGACGAGGCTGCGGCTGACGCTCGCCTTGGGGGCTGCGGTCTTGGCGTGCATCCCGCCATGGTGGAGACTCACCTCGGTGCGGCCCCGGTCACGTCGCTCTTTGGCTGTCGCGCTTAATGACATGACGCTGACAAGTGTCCCCAACACTGGCTGTGCAGATATATCGCGCCCCGGTGCCGCTGGACTTGCTAGCAGCTGCTGGACAAGAGCCACCCCTGGAACTGGCGCTGCGCTTGCACATCGTGCTCGTGCTCCCTCGTACTGAAAGTTCGCTGGCCGAGCAAGCAGCTGCACGCGCTTCACAGGCACTGGCTGCTGTCGGGCTGGACGAGAACTTTGGCGCCGTGTCGGTCACGGTCGACTCGTCCTCCGGAGGCTGCCATTTTGCGGAGGTTCTTGTGCACAGACATACGGCTGCACCGCAGCTTCACGCGTGGCCGTGCGGCCTATCGCACCTTGCTTGGGATGGCGTGGCCGACAGAGCACTTGACGACATCTTGCAGGCACGTCATTTCTTCGCCGCTTTCTGCACGGCGCCGAACTGACTTGTATGTTTGTGGCACTCTACTAGGAACGCATCGGCGGCAACCTGAATGCGGGCGTGTACGCGTTGGTGCTCCTGCCAGAGGATGCCGATGCAAAGTCATCCATAGTCACGGGCACGAATCGGCACGCCTGGGCGCGTTTACTGCGGCGCACTCATGACAGTGGGTCCGACAGCGATACCGATGGAGTTTTGTTGGAAGCCTTCCACACAGCAGTCGTGGATGCTGCCCGCGCCTTTGGCGGCACTGCATTCGAAGAGGAGCACCCACCTCCACCGCCAGTCAGCGCAAATGGCACTCTACGCCTCGAGTTTGTGATCTGCAACGCTGCGCCGGAAGCAGGGCACCACTTCACGTGGGATTTCGAGGCCCTCAAATTGCGATTTGTTGACCCGGTCACCGAGGCGCTCGCGCCGCTGGCTACCGTGCGCGTCGGCTCCTCCGTGCGATTGCATACGGCACCAAGGGGCCTTGACAATGCCCGCCCTGCGTGGGATGCGTCACTTGGCGCGTTCCTGTGGCCACAGAAGCACACCTTGCATCAACTAGCCGATCCACAGTGGGACCTGCACGCCCCGGCGGACCAGCCTCATGAGCGCGTGCTGCATTTTGTTACATTTGTGCCGCCTATGGAGCTCTGTCCGCTGGCGCTGTCTCCCAAGGGCGAGAAGGGGTACACATCTCCTGATTGGGGCGGCTTTGTGGTGTGGAACCCACCGCTGCAGGGCAGTAACTACAGCTCACCGATGATGCCACTGCAGCACGCGGCGACGTTGCTGACTGAACGTGACATGCGCGCCCTGATGGCCGCATTTGTGGCCCAGCTGCGTGTGCTTCTTGGCCTGCCTGGCATGCCGCTGGACAGCGCCTTGAGTGCTTCGTCGTGCGGATTCGCAGCCTGGGAGGTGGACCTTCTTGCGCGAAGAGCAGCCTCGGCGCATGGCCGTGGAGCGCAGCAGTCGCTTGCATCTTTGGGCACAATAGTTGGGGGACTGCCCAACATGGTGGTTTCTGACACCATCGCGGATCTCTGTCGCCGTGCACTGAATGCCTTAGCCGATTCTCGGACAGCTGGGGCGCAGGGGGAGCACTCGCGCGCTGGCGAGCTTGCTGCGGAGGCCCATGCATGTGCAGAGCGTGCGTTCTTCCATCCAAGCATCCTGTCGCTGCTCTACTTCCCGGGAGACCACAAGCTGGCGGTCTACCTGCCTCTCTTCCTGCCCAGCATATTGCCGCTGCTGCTCACAGCGATGCGGGAGGCGCGCCACTTCAGGCGGCGCCGAGCTTGCGCCAGCGCCTGGGTACAGACTGCCAAGCGCCAATAGTGTATCATGAATATTACAGCTCGCCGAGCTTACTACAACTACACACACCGTAGTACTAGGGAAAGCCTTAGCGCGGTAAAGAAGTGCTCGCAATCAGCTTGTGATCGACCCCTGCACTCTTCTGCGCTTCAAGGCTTGTCCAGAGAGCGCGCGATGTGACGATGGCCGGAAGATGAGCAATCCAAGACGTCGCAGCTGCAGAAGCGGGTGCTGCGCGTTGCGCCAGTGTCGTCCACGAATGAATGCACTGCTCTTCGTTCTACGTTCGCCGCGCCTGCTTCACTGCAGCGAAGAAGCACGTTCGCAGCGCTGCAAACTCGCTGTCACAGGAGCCCTTGTTCACAGCTGGAAGCGCCGCCCGAAGGCAGGCGCCGTAGGCCTGAACTTGAGTGTTGCAAGTAGAGAGGCCGTGGCGGAACGCGGCAGTGAAGCTCCCAGGGCCGGTTCCCTTCACAGGTGTGGGCCGGACGCCGGACATACACAACGGAGCTCTCGAAGGGTCACTTTATGAAATCGTCAAATTGGGCAGCACGCTGATTACGCTTCTGTCCTGGAGCTGGGCATCGAGGAGTGTCTGCGCCGGATCCAACAGCTCAACCGGCGGATGGCCATGTATCAATCGGTGCTGCGCCATTGCGATGCCAGCCGCCTTCCCCAAGAATGCCGCGACAGAGGCCAACGTGTCGCTGGCATGGAACCGCCATGTGAGGCGACCGGCCTCGGGCAGGCGAAATGCAAGCGTCCAGACGCCGTCCGCGTCCGCGGGTGGCTCATCAGGAAGGAGGGTGTCGTCAGGCGCAGCAGCAGCCGCAGCTATAGCGATCGGTGCGTCGATTCTGCGCCGAATAGCAGATGGCTCTTCATCCAGCGATGCGGCAATTGCACGGGCGAGCTCAGCGTCTTCATCTTCTGCAGCGGCAGCGCCATTCTGCCCTCTTGCAGGCTGATGGTCCTCACCCAGAGATGCAGCCATCGCGCGACGCAGGTCATCGTCATCGCCGGCATCGAAGACATCCCGCCGTGGACGCAGCGTCAACATGCCGCTGGGCCCCGCTCGCGCCAAAGCATCATTCACCGCGCTCCGGGTGCGTCCAGCAGTCGCATCTCGCTGTGCCCGCGCCAGTGCTTCAGCAGCCTCCTCTCGCGTGAGCCATCGGCCTGTGGTAGACGCGCTACCATACAGCGAGTTCTGCGGCCACGGCGAGCCTTTAACGACGTGCACAGACCAGCCCTCGTGTTGAAGCTGCACAAGCAGGACAGCCAGATAGGTGTCGCTGACAGGCTGCGGCGCGGCGTCGAGACTATTGAAGCGCCACCATTCGCGGCCAAGCTTGCGGAGCGTGAACCAGTGTGAGTCGAGATTCAGTAGGAAGCCGGCCTCCTTGTCAGGGCGCTCCCTTGCCGCCTCCGCCTCTGGCGTTTTCTTTGTCAGAGGCACACAGGACAAGCCGAAGACTGTTAGCGCTTCCTCCAGCACCTGGATGCTGAAGTTCCCGTCCATAGCTACGTTGCCGCTGCTCTCTGCTGCAAAGCGTGCGTAATCAGCCGTGTTTGTGCCTTGCTCCGCCATCAGCTTGCGTTCGCGGTCATCCAAGCTCTGTCCAACGGCTGCGAGGTCCCATTCGCTGAAGTAGGGGCCCTGCAGCAGCGTGTTCAACGCATGCACTCCGCACAGGGCCGCTCGTTGCGCCTCAAAGTACAGCAAAGGAGGTGCGTCACCGTCAGCATTCACCATGCACGCTCTCTTCTAGCAGCTACGTTGAGCGAAGGGGCAATCTATTCGTCTTACGTCATCTGTGTCGCTTCCGTGTCTTATTTCCCATCTCCTGTTGGCCCAACATGCTGCCTGGGTATGTGGGCAAAACGTCGCGCATCCAGTGGTCGAAGTCACGCTGCCACAGGTTGTCGGTGTAAGGCCTGTCGAATCTGGCTGCGTCTGGCGGGTGGAACCACCAGTTCACCGCCAAGTGGCTGCTGTCTTTGCGCGCGGCGTCGCTCCAAGAGGTGACATTATGCCACCAGCCGCAGGGGAGGTACAGCAGATCACCCGGGCCGAGCTCTACAGCAGTGCAATGCGCAGTCGTGAACAGCGGAAAGTCGTGCAGCTTGCTCCTGTCCACGCGGCTGAAATGAGGCGGCGGGCTGCCCTGTTCGTCATCATCCGAGTAGGGCTCCTCGTGAGCGTCATCGTCTCCAATAGCATCCTCGCCATTTGCGTCATCCAGCTGGATTTCCATCGCTGCATCCAGGACTGCCTCCGCTCGGCGGATGCGCTTCTGTTGCCCGGACGCCTCTGCGGATTCAAGCTCAGCCTCGGCAAGCTGAACGTCCAGCGATGCAACACGGGCCACATCGCGGGCATCTGCACCATCTGGCCTACAGGCCATTCCGCCAGCATACACGATGCGCCCGTTCGGATGCACGTGCTCAACCTTGCCGTGAGGATACAATTTCCCAGTTTCGCTGGGCGCATACAACTCGAAGCGCTTGCGGCCACGCAGCAGCGCATACAGGTTGTCGTGCCAGTCATGGTGGAGGCCAGAGGAGGCGCCATGCGTGGAGCGACCCATCCAGAGGTTCAGCGCAGCGGGAAGAAGGGCGCCCATCACTGGCGGCCGCAGAGGCACGTCGCCAAGCAGGTGCGTGAGAGGCGGCGACACAACACTGAGGCGACCGTGAGCGTCAAACTGCGTCGCCTCCGTTGTCAAGTAGAGCAGCTCGTTGCCGTCACGCAAGCGGCCCAAGAACTCGGAGAAAAGCATGCGCTGGTGAGCATGTGCACCAAAAGCCGCCACTGCGCTAGCCCGGGCCTCAACTCGGACGTCTGCGTTGCCTGCGTTTGCTAGCAAATACTCGTCCGTCCACGCACTCCACCGGGTCTGGACGCCTGGCAGGCCACCTGTGAGAACCACTGGTCTTCTTTGAACCACGTAGCGCTTGAAGAACTGAAGCGGCGTCACCGACTGGGACCCAATGCGGTCAACTGTGTCACCAGGCACGGGTCTCCACCCTGTGTACGTGTCCATTATCGCCGACAGGCTTGCTCATGCCGGCATACACAGGCTTACGTCATGCCGCGTACATTAGGCAAGGCAAGGCGTACTTCATTGCCAGCGTGTCGCTCCATAGTCGACAGTCCTCCTCGCGGGACTCTTGTCAAGCGTGATAAAAGCGAGAGCGCAAGCGGAGAGTTGCGCGCGCGTCGAGTGATAGCACGAAGCTGTCATGGCAAGCGAAAAGAGCGCCCTTGGAGTGACAGAGCCTCTGCGGCTCTCCGTGCCGATGGAGACGGGCAAGGAGAGCGACGAAGCAGCCCTGGACTTGGCGTTCAACCGCCACTTGGACAGAGGCCAGGATGTAGCTCTGTGGCTTCAGCCCTTTGGTGAGCAGTGCGGTGCGCCCCAGCTCAAAAGTCTCTGTGGCGCTAATTCCCTCGCTCACTGCAGACAAAGCGCTCGCCCAGCGCTTGGGCATGCCACCGCTGCCTGAGTCCGAAGGAGACTCAGTCGCGGGTGGCTGTGAAGACATGCCAAGTGCGTGTTGACTGCACAGATTTCCAACGCACTCTCGTTCTCACACCGTCTCTTCCAGTTCTGGCGGCGCCTGACTTGGGCCGCAACGACTGGGAGCGCAGTCTGCCGCCGCAGGTTGCGTCCGCCTTGCGCGACCGCCTGTACTGGGGCTGGGAGCCTCAGGCGCTTGGTGTGGCTTGTCTGTCATGCCGCACGGAGTGCGGGCCACTGGCCACATTAGCGCTGACCGTAATGCAGGACCATGGGCTGTTCGACTCTTGTGCTGTCGAAATGCTGTCCGCCCTCAACTTCTTCACAGCGCTAGAGGCATCGTACAATAACCTGCCGTACCACAATGCGGGTCACGCTTGCGACGTGCTGCACGTGGTTCATTACATCCTGAGCGCCAGCGGCGCGGTGTCTGCGCTGAGGCCTCACGAAGTCATGGCCGTGCTTGTGGCCGCTGCCGCCCACGACGTGGGGCATATGGGCCGCAACAACGCGTTCCACATCGCCACCCGCTCGCCGCTAGCCCTGCGCTACAACGATGTCCAGGTTCTCGAGAACTATCACTCGGCAACTGCCTTTGAGCTGATGAGCAGGCCTGCGCACAACATTGCAGGCGGTCTGGACCGGCAAGGAGAAAAGACATTCCGCGAGTTGGTGATCCGCATCATTCTGTCTACGGATATTGGAGTTCACGCGGGCTTCATGAGCGAGGCGAAACAGATGTTGAGCTCGAATCAGACGTCCTGGTTGACCTGCAGCGACCAATCTGTTCGCTGGGCTGCTCTCCGCTTGATCGTCAAATGCGCAGACGTGAGCAACATAGCAAAGAGCATACCACACGCCTTGCGCTGGGGTCTGGCCATCATGACGGAGTTCTTTGCCCAGGGCGACGAGGAGCGCAGCTTAGGATTGGCTGTGAGTCCGGGATGTGACCGGCACACGGCCGATGTGCGAACCTCGCAGGTTGCGTTCCAAGATGCGCTGGCCACCCCCATGTTCCAGCTACTAGCCGCTGTCTTGCCGAGCGTGGGACAGCCGCTGTTGATGCAGGCGCAGCGCACCAGGGACTTCTTCGCGGGCGGGCGGGGTGAATGAATGACACTCAGTTCACCTACGGTTGGGGGCCTCTGATGACATTCAGTGTTGCTTTATAGCAGCTTCTGCATGATATATTATGGCTGCAGCACCCATGCCGCACAGGCGCGCCACGTCACTGACTTTTCCCAAAGGTGCACCTTCTATCCCGTCCCGTCGCATCCGCGTCGCCATGCTGGCTCAGCACAGGCCTGGCCATCAGTGGACGCCGGAGACTCAGTCTGAGCAGCAGTCGCGGACGGCGCCCATGTCTCGCTCGTCCAGGCGTAGCGGCAGCTCCTCTGGCGGCGCAACCGGGGCTGCTGAGAAGCAGCTTGCACGCTTGCAGGCACGCATTGCGCCCGCTGTGCTTTTTCACACTGTCGACACCGCACTGCGCGCACGCCGTGTGCCGATCAAGGTCGCTGCAACAACTGGGACTCACTTTTCTGCGTTGCGCGCGCAGGACGCTTTCGTTGACGCGATTGACCGCGCGAGCGCAGCCGTTACAGCGCCAGGTGACGCACAGAGTCGAGAGCTTCGGTCGCTGTCCAACGTGCGGTGCGTGCCGGCTGCCGGATGTCCGAGGCCCGTTTTCAACGGGCAACCTCGAGAGAACGCGGGCACGAGTCCACCGCTACTCGCCTTTCCCCCGCGACCTGTCGCGCACGGTCATGCTGCGGGTGCCAGGCAGTGTCGCTTGTAGCGAGCGGATCGGAGTGCACGCACACTTGGCCTCTTTCTCTCCTGACGTCGCTCGCCAAATGCTCTCCCCACACCAGACTGGCTATGGACGAGCTCCTCTCTCTGCTTGCGAAACTGCGCGCTGCTGGTCGCTCCAGCGGAGCGTCCAAGGTGTGCACGCTGGCGGTGTAGCGCGCTACCGCTACCCTTTCCCA
>Ga0164296_1003768_pt1 | contig 14122 bp, 10 predicted proteins | sample GEODES057metaG_FD_113533 | JGI IMG/M metagenome (GOLD analysis project Ga0164296, IMG submission 113533) | Dystrophic lake water microbial communities from Trout Bog Lake, Wisconsin, USA - GEODES057 metaG | ecosystem: Environmental > Aquatic > Freshwater > Lake | place: USA: Trout Bog Lake...
ATCAAGGTCATCCGCATCTTCAACACCTACGGCCCGCGCATGCTGCCCAATGATGGCCGCGTGGTTTCCAACTTCATCGTCCAGGCCCTGCGCGGCGAGCCGATCACCATCTACGGCGACGGCAGCCAGACCCGCTCCTTCTGCTATGTCGACGACCTCATCGACGGCGCCTTGCGCATGATGGCTTCACCGGCGGACTTCACCGGCCCGGTCAACATCGGCAACCCGCAGGAATGTACCGTCCGCGAGCTTGCCGAGCAGATCATCGCCCAAACCGGCGCCCGCTCCGAACTCCGCTACATGCCCCTGCCGCAAGACGACCCGCGCAAGCGCCAGCCAGACATTACCCTGGCCCGCTCCGCCCTCGGCTGGCACCCCAGCGTACGTCTGCAAGACGGCCTGGCGAAAACCATCGCCTATTTCGACGCCCTGCTAACCAAGTCCTCTGCCCCCGAAGCCGCGCTCGCCTGAGCGGTCGCCGATCATGCGGGTCGCCGTCATCACACCTTATTATCAAGAAACCGACGCCGTCCTGCTCCAGTGCCACACCAGCGTGCGCCGGCAGACCCATCCCTGCACGCATTTCCTGATCGCCGACGGCCATCCCAACCCGCTTTTCGCCAACGATCTCAACACGGTCCACATCGTCCTGCCAGCCGCCAACGGCGATAACGGTAACACCCCCAGAGCGATTGGCGGCATTTTAGCCGACCAGTACGGCTTCGACGCGGTCGCCTATCTCGATGCCGATAACTGGTACGAACCGGACCACATCGCCAATCTGCTGCGCGCCCGGCAGGCCGCCGGTGGCGACGTCATCGCCAGCCGTCGCAGATTTTATGGCCTCGATGGGGATTTTATGGCCGTCGAGGACACCGCCGACGAAACCAATCTGCACGTCGATACCAGTTGCTGGCTGATCTTCCGGCCCGCGTTTTCGCTGCTACGCGCCTGGTTGATGCCCAAACCGCTCGGCCCGATCTGCGACCGCATCTTCTACCGCACCGTCTGCCACCACCGCTTCGCCTTCACCATCACGCCGGACCGCACGGTGGCTTTCCGCACCCAATACGCCGACCACTACACCCTGACCGGCCGCCCCGTGCCGCCCGGGGCGAAAACCGATATTTTCACCGCCCCGCTAGCCTATTTGCAAACCGTGCAAGGCGTTAAGGAAACCGTCCAGGCCCTCGGCTTCTACCCGCGCTAAAACAGCCCGCGCACCCAATCCGGCATCGGCTGCAACCCCTCGCCCAACTTGCCGACCAGCGAGGCCGCCACCCCCTCCGCCGTTGCCACCCGCCGGTTCTGCGGCCACAAATTGGCCTCCGCCGCGCTCGCCGCCGTCTGGTTCCAGTTCCGCGACCGCCCGAGCGTGTGCTGCACATCGACATGCGCCAGATGGAACAGCCACAAATCATCGTCCGCGAACAGAATGCCCTCCTCCATCGCGTAATGAAATCCCAGCGCCCAGGTGGTCGGCGCGGTCGAGAGAATCGGCTTGGTATAAATCGGCGCCGGCACCAGGCAGTTGCGCTGCAAACTGATCGGCGCGGCAAAGTCGATCTGCGCCTCCACCCGTGGGTCCTGCACCACATCAAACGCATGCATCGCCCGCCGTGTCACCGGCCCGGCCGGATTGACCAGCGATTGCAAAAACGCCAGTGGCCCGTGCCGATGCACCACAATCTCATCCGCGTCCACATGCATCACCCACTGGTATTGTGACAGCAGGAAGCGCTGAAAATTGCCGCAGAACGAGGTGATATTGCGATGGTCCACCTCGCCATGCGGAATGCGCACCACGTTGGTGCGCGGATGGAGCAGATGCGCGAACGGCCGCTCGGATCCGTGGTCGATCACATAAAGATGCTGGTGGTCCACGAACTGGGAGTAGTACCGCTCCCACACGCACAGCATATCGTCTTCGTTATAAATATGGGTAAAGATCGCCAGATTTTCCGGCCTCCGATACTCCGGCAGCACCCCATGAACTTCGTAGATATTCCGGTTCATGTCCACAAACGGCACGTAAACCGAGGGATGGAACAGGAGTTCCTCCTCATGCACGGTCTGCGCGCCATCGGCGGTTTGGATCAGCAGGGAAACCTTGTTCATCCCCACCAGCACGCTCACCCGGGTGAACAGGAAATCATTGTCCACAATGGCAATCCCAGCCGGCAACAGCCGCACCGCCGGCATCACCATCTGGTAGGCGCCGGCCCGCAGCAAAATACGGTGGAGCCCAGGATTGAACAGCGCCGGATTTATGCCAATGATTACGTCAATCGACCCGGGCGGCCGCACTGCGATAGCCATTCTTTACATTCCTACCAACCGAAACCGCAGCACTCTAAAGCATCAAGCCACCAGACCAAACGGCGATCAGCCAACCAATTCACGCCACTCGGTCTCCGTCATCGTCCGCACGCCCAACTCCGCCGCTTTGCGCGCCTTCGACCCGGCATCCTCGCCCAGCACCACCAGATCGGTCTTTTTCGACACGCTATCCGTCACTCGCGCGCCCAATTTCTCTGCCATCGCCTTGGCTTCCTGCCGGGTCATCGTTTGCAACGCCCCGGTGAAGACCACAATCTTGCCCGCCAACGCGCTATCGGCCGCCTGCGGCGCCACCGCATCCTCCACCGTCAACAGCCCGGCCAGTTCATCCAACGTCGCCAGATTGCGTGGCTCGGCGAAGAACTCCACCAACTCCTCGGCAATCGCCGCGCCAATACCCAGAATACTACCCAAATCGCTGCGGGCCTCAGATCCGATCTGCACCGCCAGCCCCATCTGCGCCCGCCAGTTGGCAAAACTACCGTAATGCCGCGCCAGCAGTTTGGCGTTGGCTTCCCCGATGCGGCGAATGCCGAGGCTGTAGATAAACCGCGCCAGCCCGATGGTCCGCCGCGCCTGGATCGCCAGGCTGAGATTGCGCGCCGACTGCTCTCCCCAACCTTCGCGCTTGGCAATCTCCGCCTCATGCGCCGGCAGCCGGAAAATATCCGCCGGCCCCTTGATCAGCCCGTCGGCATGAAATTCGCGGATCGTCTTATCGCCCAACCCCTCGATGTCGAACGCCAGGCGCGAGACGAAATGGATCAGCCGCTCCTCGGTCTGCGCCGGGCAGGTCAGCCCGCCGGTGCAGCGCGCCACCACCTCGCCCGGCGGTCGCAAAGCCGCGCTGCCGCATACCGGGCACACCGCCGGAAAGGCATAAGGCTGCGCCCCCTCCGGCCGCCGCTCCAGCCGCACCGCCACAATCTGCGGGATCACATCGCCGGCGCGTTGCAACACCACCGTATCGCCAATCCGCGCATCCAGCCGGGCAATCTCATCCTGGTTGTGCAGGCTGGCGCGCGACACCAGCACTCCGCCCACATTCACCGGCATCAACGCCGCCACCGGGGTCAGCGCACCGGTGCGGCCAACCTGGATCAGAATATCCTCCAGCACCGTCGTCGCCTGTTCGGCCGGAAATTTCCAGGCAATCGCCCAACGCGGCGCCCGACCAACAAAGCCCAACCGTGCCTGCCAGGCCAGATCGTCGATCTTGTAGACCACACCATCGATATCGTACGGCAGCCCGGCCCGGCTGGCACCAATCTCCACCTGAAACGCCGCCGCGGCATCCGCCCCCGACAATCGGCGCGACAGTGGATTGACCGTGAACCCCCAGCCCCGCAGCCGGTCCAACCAGCCGGCATGGGTCTCGGCCACCGGCTCGCTGGCCTCCCCCATCGCATAGGCGAACAGCGACAATGGCCGCGTCGCCGTCACCGCAGGGTCCAGTTGCCGCAAGCTGCCGGCCGCCGCATTGCGCGGATTGGCAAACAACTTCTGCCCCGCCGCCGCCTGCGCCGCATTCAGCGCCAGAAAATCCGCCTTGGTCATGAAGACCTCACCGCGAATTTCTATGAGTGCCGGTGCCGCCCCCGCCAACACGCGCGGCACCGCCGCCATGGTCAGCAGGTTGCGCGTCACATCCTCGCCCTCCGCGCCATCCCCCCGGGTCGCCCCGCGCACAAACCGGCCGTGCTCATAGGTCAACGAGATCGACAGCCCATCAATCTTCGGCTCGCCCACCATCGCCAAAGCCGCCTCGGACAGGCCGAGAAACCGACGAATACGATCGCAAAACTCGTTGAAATCCGCCACGTCGAACGCATTATCCAACGACAGCATCGGCACCCGATGCACAATCTTGGCGAAGCCTGTCGCCGCCCGCGCCCCGACCGAGCGGGTGGGCGAATCAGCGCGCACCAGAGCGGGAAACCGCGCCTCGATCGCCGCATTGCGCCGGCGCAGCGCGTCATAAGCGGCGTCGGTAATCTCTGGCGCATCCAGCTCATGATACGCCCGATCATGCCGGGCAACCTCAGCCGCTAGCACCGCCAACTCCGCCGCCGCCGCTGCCTCGCTCAGCGCCTCAACCGGGATCATGGCTGCGCCATCAGGCTGGCCGCCGCCGCACGCGCCTGCTCCGTCACCGTCTCACCGGCCAACATGCGGGCAATCTCCTCCTGCCGCTCATCATCGCGCAGCATATCAACCCGGGTCTCCGCCCGGCCTTCGCCGCTCTGCTTGCTCACCCGCAAATGCGCCGCCCCGCGCGCCGCCACCTGCGGCGAATGCGTCACCAGCAGCACTTGCACCTGCTCCGCCACGCGCGCCAACCGCTCGCCCACCGCCGCCGCCGTCGCGCCGCCAATGCCGCTATCCACCTCATCAAACACCAAAGTCGGCACCGTGGACCCACCGGCCAGCACCACCTTCAACGCCAGCATCAAGCGCGACAATTCGCCGCCCGATGCCACCTTCGCCAACGGCCCCGGCGCCTGACCCGGATTGGTGGCGATCAAAAACCGCACCCCATCCGCCCCTTGCGGGCCCCAGGCCTCCTCCGCCAACAGCGAAACCTCGGCGAAAAACCGCGCCCGATCCAGCCGCAACGGCGGCAACTCGCGGCCAATCGCCTGCTCCAACCGGCCCGACGCCGCCCGCCGCGCGTCTGACAGCGCCGCCGCCGCCGTAACATACGCCGCCCGCGCCGCGCTCGCCTGCGCCTCCAGCCCGTCCACCCGCGCCGCGCCGCTTTCCAACGCGCTTTGCCGGTGGCGCAAATTGGCCAGGAATTGCGGCAACTCCGCCACCTGCACCGCATGCTTGCGCGCCGCCGCCCGTAGCGCGAACAACCGCTCCTCGGTCTGCTCCAACCGGCGCGGATCGGCATCGGCGTCTTCGGCCAAACGGGTCAGCATGGTTTCCGCCTCGGCCAACGCCTCCTCGGCGCGTTCCAATGCCGCCAAGGCCGGTGTCACCGGATTATCCGCCGCCGCGTCTCCCGGCGGCAGCAACCGCTGCAACGCCCGCGCCGCCGCCCGCAACGTGGCCGCCGGGCCAGAATTGCGCCGATCGCGCGGCGCCAATTCGGCTGCCGCGGCGGCAATTGCTTCCGCCCGTCGCTCACCTTGCTGCAAGCGCTGGCGCTCAATCGCCAACTGCTCCTCCTCGCCGGGCTGCGGCGCCAAGGCCGCCAACTCCGTCACCGCATGCTCAAGAAAATCGCGATCCCGCTCAGCGGCGGCTATCGCCTCCCGCGCCGCCAGCAAATCCCGCTGGGTATCGCGCCATACCCGCCAGGCCGTCGCCACCGCCTGCCGCAAGCCCGCCGGCACCGCAAACGCATCCAGCAAGCCAGACTGCACCGCAGGATCGGCCAGCCCCATCTGCTCGTGCTGCCCCTGCACCTCCACCAGCAACGCCCCGGCGCGGCGGAGCAAACCGGCGCTAATCGGCTGGTCGTTCACAAACGCGCGTGACCGCCCATCCTTTTGCACCACCCGGCGCAGCACCACCTCGTCCTCGGCTACCATGCCCTGCTCGGCCAGCAGCGCGAACACGGGATGCCCGGCCGGCGGTGCAAACACCGCCGCCACGCTGGCCTGCTCGGCGCCATTGCGCACCAGCCCGCTCTCAGAGCGCGCACCCAGCGCCAGCCCGAGACTGTCCAGCAGAATAGACTTGCCCGCCCCGGTCTCACCGGTCAGCACGGTCAGACCCGGACCGAAACTAAGATCGAGGCGCTCAATCAGCACCACATCCCGGATTGTCAGCGCGATCAACACGGCGCGCGTCCCCCGACGATGCCGCTAGAAAACCTTCTTGATCAAACGGCCGAAAAACCCTGGCCGCTCGGTCGTCGTGCCGGCAGCATCCGGCACCTGCCCTACCTCGGCCAAGCGCGCATAGCTCTCGGAATACCAGGTGCTGCCGGGATAGTTATGCCCCAACACCGCCGCCGTCCGCTTGGCCTGATCCGTCAGCCCCAAAATCAGATAAATCTCGGTCAGCCGATGCAACGCCTCGGCCACATGGTTGGTGGTCTGGTACTCGTCCACCACCCGCTGAAACCGCCCAATCGCGGCGGCATACAGCTTCTGGTTTTCGTAATACCGGCCGATCTCCATTTCCTTGCCGGCCAGATGGTCGCGCGCCAGATCAATCTTCAACCGGGCATCTCGCGCGTAGGACGTCTCGGGGAAGCGATTAATCACCTCCTGCAACGCGCCCATCGCCTCAGACGTACCTTTCTGGTCACGCTGAATATCGGCAATCTGCTCGTAGAAACACAGCGCCCGCAAATAATACGCGTAAGCGATATCGCGGTTTGACGGATGCAGCTGAATAAACCGATCCAACGCTCCAATCGCGGGCGTGTATAAATTGCCGAGATAGGCGGCATAGCCCTGCATCAACAACGCATTCACCGCCAAGGATGAATACGGATAGGTCTGCTCCACTAAATCGAACTGCTTGCCCGCGGTGCCGTACAGTTTCTGATTCAGGGCATCGACGCCGCGGCCATACAACTCCTCAACCGGAACCGTGGATGGATCTTCCTTAGCAATCAAATCCTCTTCGCGCGTGGTCCACGGCGTGATCGACGCCAAGGTGGAACAGCCCGTCAAAAACACGGACGACAGACCAATCAACAGCAACGTTGCGGATGGGCGGAGTTTCAGCACAGCAATCACCACGTTCATTCGGCCCGGTCTATAGCACACAAGCGCGAGGCGCGAACCCTGCCTGGGCAATTCCCTGCCAAGGCACGTCGCTGCGCTGGAAAGCCTGGGCTATGACGGCGCGGCGGCCAAAGCGAGGCGATGATCGCGCGCGCCGGCCATGCTGCCGGCGCTGCCGAACCAGCTTGGACGTTCAGCGGTGCCAGCCGTCAGGCACCAATTGGCGTCATCGGCGAACAACGCGCGCAGCAATTGATTATTGATGGCATGGCCGCTGCGATGGCCGATCAGGCGGGCGCGCAAAGGCGCCCCGGCGAGGGCGAGATCGCCCACCGCGTCGAGCACTTTGTGGCGCACGAATTCGTCCGGGCTGCGCAGTCCGCCGGGGTTCAGCACCTCGGCCCCATCGACCACCACCGCATTATCGAGGCTGCCGCCGCGCGCCAGGCCGGCTGCTTGCAGGGCGTTGATTTCATGCAACAGGGTAAAGGTGCGCGCGTCGGCGAGTTCATCGCGGAAACTCTCCGGCGTCACCAGCAAGCTATACGCCTGGGTGCCGATGGCGGCTGCGGCGAAGTCGATGGAAACCGCCGCATCCAGCCCAAACGCATACGGCCGCAGTTCGGCATACGCCTCCCCGACCTCAACCCGCACCGGGCGCAGCACCACAATTTCGGCCAGCGGCGCGTCTTGTTCCACCGTGCCAGCGCAGGCGATCAGAAACAGGAAGGCTTCCGCCGATCCGTCGAGGATCGGGATTTCCGGCCCGTCAACTTCAACCACCGCGTTGCTGATCCCCGCGCCCACCAGCGCCGCCATCACATGCTCAACGGTTGAAACGCGGGCTTCCGGCTGGCCAGGGGCGCTCAGCACGGTGCACAGCCGGGTATCGGTCACCAGATCGTAGCGGGCGGGAATATCCACCCCGAGATCAACCCGGCGAAACACAATGCCGGCATCAATCGGCGCCGGGCAGAGCGAGAGCTTAACCGGCAGGCCGCTATGCAGCCCAACCCCAACGCAATCGATCGCATTCTTCAACGTACGCTGATAGGCCGCGCCGGTTGAAGTCGCTGCGTTCAAAGGCCGGGAGCGTGGGGGCAGTCCGTCCATAAGGCATCCCTGGGTTGTTGCCGGAGGTGCCTTAAAAAGCACATCCGTATGCAAGCTACGTCGCTTGCATACGGATGGCCAGTCAACGATTATTTCTCAGTATTTCAACGCAAGTTATTGACGTTCAATGTCTTTTTGCGGCGCGTTGGAACCCTGCGGTTGGGAGTTTTGCCGACGCAGAAAGGTCGGGATTTCCAGATCACGATCCGAGGTCGCAGCCGTGCCGGCCTGCTCCTGAGCGTAATGCTCTTCCGCAGGCTGGCGCGCCACCGGTGCCACAGGTGCGGCCTGCGGCATCGGAGCTTCCGGCACCGGGGCGGACTTGAACGCGCCGGTCACGATCGAGAACAAAGACTGCCGGCGCGGCGTCGGGGCAGCGGCCGGCTGCTGCTCGGCAAACAACCCCCCGGTCGGACGGCTGGCCACTTTCGGGCGCGCCGGCGGCTGGTTGGTCACCGGGGTTTGCAAATGCTTCGGCACCGCGCGCGGCGGCAACGGTGTATCGTCAATCGGCGGCGCAACCCGCACCTCACCCTGCGGCATCACCGGGGGCGCAACAGGTGCATCAACCGGGCGCGCCGTTGGGGCCCAACCGGTCGTCGGGGCAGGCTGCACGCGCGGCGGCATCGGCGCCGCCGGTTGCGGCGCGGCGCTATCCGGCACCAGCGACAGCGGCGCCGCGGCAGGGGCCGCCTGGGTCACGGCCGGGCCGGAGATCGAGGTGCCCGACACCGCGGAGACAGCGCCACCGCCAACCGCCACCAATCGCGGGTGCTCTTCCTCACGTGCCGGCGCAGCCGACTCGATGCCGGTCGCCACAACGGAGACCACAACCCGGCCGTTCAGGCTTTCATCAATCGCCGAGCCGAAGATGATGTTGGCGTCGTCATCCACTTCACGCCGAATGCGCGAGGCAGCTTCGTCCACTTCAAACAGCGTCAGATCGTCGCCGCCGGTGATGTTGATCAGCAACCCACGCGCGCCGGCCATGCTGGCCTGCTCAAGCAGCGGGTTCTGGATCGCCATTTCCGCCGCCCGCAACGCCCGGCCTTCGCCTTCCGCTTCGCCGGTGCCCATCATCGCGGTGCCCATTTCGGCCATCACGGTGCGGATATCGGCGAAATCGAGGTTCACCAGCCCAGGGGCGACCATCAGATCGGTCACCCCGCGCACGCCCTTGTACAGCACGTTATCGGCCATCTTGAAGGCTTCGCGCCACCCGGTGCGCTCATTGGCCATCAGAAACAGATTCTGATTGGGGATCACAATCAGCGTGTCAACGTAGCGTGTCAGTTCGGCAATGCCAGCTTCCGCCGAGCGGGCACGCTTGCTGCCTTCGAACGCGAACGGCTTGGTCACCACGCCCACGGTCAGAATGTCGCGTTCACGCGCCATGCGGGCAATCACCGGCGCCGCGCCGGTGCCAGTGCCACCGCCCATGCCGGCGGTGATGAACACCATATGCACCCCCTCAAGGTGGCGCATCAGTTCTTCCGCCGCCTCTTCCGCCGCCGCCCGGCCAACTTCCGGCTTCGCCCCGGCGCCGAGGCCCTGGGTGATGTGCGGTCCAAGCTGGATGCGACGGTCCGCGCGGGAGTGCATCAACTGCTGGGCATCGGTGTTCGCGACCACGAACTCCACACCCTGCAAGTTCATTGCGATCATATTATCAACCGCATTGGTGCCACCACCGCCAACGCCGATCACAGTGATGCGTGGCGTAAAATCAGTGTGGACGTGTTGCGGAATCGTCAGGTTCAGGGTCATCAGGGCTCACTCCCGTATCCGGATACGTTTATCTGGCTAGCTCGATTCGTGAACAGGTCTCAGGCGTCTTGTCAGACCCGTTCACGTAAAAAATTGACGATCCGCCGCAAAGTTCCGCGCGGACGCTCCGCCTCAACGTCGATATCGTGCAGCGGTCGGCTCAATCCGGCCGCCCAACCCAACAAACCCACCGTGGTGGCGAAAGCCGGCCCGCCCGCCGCGTCCGGCAAGCCGCGCGGAGAAATCGGCCGGCCGATTCGCACCTGCCGCCCCAACACCCGCTGCGCAAGATCGGACATGCCAGACATCTGGCTCGCCCCGCCGGTCAGCACCACACGATGGCCGGACGCATTGCCCAAGCCTTCCTGCTCCAACCGCTGGCGCACCAACTCGAAGGTTTCCTCGAGTCGCGGTCGGATGATATTGACCACCATGCTGCGCGGCACCTTGGCGATCTGGTCGTCATCTTCGCCCACCTGCGGCGCCGGCAGATATTCCCGTTCGTCGTCCGGACTGCCCTCGGCGTTACCATACATCGTCTTCAATCGCTCCGCATGCGCAACGGGAGTGGACAGCACCCGGGCGATATCGTTGGTCACATGCTGACCGCCCAGCGGTAATTGGGACGTGTATTGCAGGTGGTTGTTGGCAAACACCGCCATCCCGGTCGTGCCGCCACCCATATCGAGCACGGTCACCCCAAGCTGGCGTTCATCTTTGTCCAGCACCGCATTGGCCGCCGCCAGTGGCGCCGCCACCAGATCGGCAATCATAAGATCCCCACGCGCCAAACAGGCATCGAGCGTGCGCAAAGCCGTGGTCGCGCCATCTATAATATGCACCCGCCCGCCCAGCGTGTCGCAGAACAAGCCGCGCGGATCGTCGATCTCCTCAGCGTCATCCACCAGAAAATCCAGCGGCAACGTATGGATGATGCTGCGCCCCTCGGTACCGGCGCGATTGCGCGCATCCATCAGCATCCGGCGAATATCGGCCTGGCTCACCGCCCGGCCGCCTATCTGGTGCTGCAGGTTCAACACCTGGCTGCGCGGCTGCCCGCAGGACAAATTCACCGTCACCGAGCGCAACCGCACCCCGGCCTCTTCCTCGGCCTGCCCAACCGCCGCCCGGATCGCCCGCTCAGCCTCACCGATTTCAATCACCGCGCCGCCGCGCACGCCCCGGCCCTTCTGCCAGCCAAAGCCCAGCACCCGCAGGCTGTGATCGGATTCGCAGCGGCCAATTGCGCAGGCAATTTTGGACGTGCCGATATCCAGCACCCCAAACGGCCCTGCATGGCGCGGCTTACCGCGCGGCGTATCGCCCGGATCGATCGCCACCGGGGCCTCAGGCAGCAGGCGGCGGGGAAGCTCGTTCACGTCTTTCTCCCGGTCTGGCTTGCGGCCGGCTGGCCGGTGGGCGGGGGCGCCGATGCCGGCGGCAGCGGTTTGGTTTCACTCTTGTCACCGGCGATGCGCAGGGTCAGCCGGTCCGGCAGTCGCAAATCAATCTGCTTCAACGGCCGGTCGAGCAGCGTCATGCTCTCCTGCAACTCGGCCAGCTTGGCCAAAGTGCGCACCTCCGCCCCTTCCGGCAGCAGCACTTCGGTGCCGTTTTTCAGAAACAGGTTCCAGCGCCGCTCGCCCACGCGCACCGCAGAGGCAATGCGCGTCTGCAACGTCGGCTGGGTTTGCAGCGCCTCCACCAGCCCCGCCGTCGCCGCCGGCGCGCCGGGGCCAACCACCAGCAGCAACTCGGCCGCAAAGGTCGCCACGTCGCTATCGGTAACCGTGTTACCGGCCTTGTCGATCAGCATGAACTTGCCGTCGAGCTGCCACACCGCGAACGGCCGCCGCTCAACAATCTGTACCACAATCGTATTGGGCAGTTGCCGGCGAATACTGGCCGACTGCACCCAGTTGACCTTCTCCAGCCGAACGCGCGCATCAGCGACGGAAAAGCCCAAAATCGGCTGGCCCTTATAGACCTTCAACGCGTCGCCAATGGCCGAAAGCGGGGTTTTCTCACGCCCCTCAATCTGGATGTCGGTCACCCGCAGGCCAAATCCGGCCCCCAGATTGGCAATGCGCTCCGGCATGTTGGCGCCCTGGCCGAAGGTCTGCACCCCCATCACCACCGCGCTGCCCACACCTACCAACACCAGCAACACGAGCGCCGACCGCAACCGCGCCCGCACCCGGCGCCACACCAGCCGCCCGCGGCTCGGCCGATCCGGCATCGCCCAGGCGTCCGCCGCCTGCGGCTCGTCCAGCGGATCCGGCTTGCGGCGTGACGCCGGCCGGGCGCCGGCATTGGCACCGGTTTGCTTCATCCGCGGCATGTCGCGTGCTCCACCATCCAGGCGCATAGAGCGGGGAAGCTCATGCCGAGATACGCCGCCTGCTCCGGCAGCAACGATGTCGGCGTCAGGCCAGGCTGGGTGTTCACTTCCAGCAGCACCAATCGGCCCGGCTCACCCTGGGTATCGTCGTAGCGAAAATCCGCCCGCGTCGCCCCCCGGCAGCCCAACGCCCGATGCGCCGCCAGCGCCACGGTCAGCGCGTTGGCATAAGCCTCCGGATGGATCGCCGCCGGCACCACGTGGCGGGAGCCACCTTCGGTGTATTTCGCCTCATAGTCATAAAATCCGCTGGCAGCGGTAATCTCGGTCACCGCCAACGCGCGGTCATCCATCACCGCCACCGTCAATTCCCGCCCCGGAACGAACTCCTCCACCAGAGCGGTGCCGCCATAGCTCCAGTGCGCGGCGATCTGTGCCCGACGATTGCTGCCGTCGCGCACAATCTCCACACCCACCGACGATCCTTCGTTGACCGGCTTGATCACATACGGCAACGGCAACGGGTCGGCATGTTCCAGTTCGGCAATCTCGATCACCCGCCCCCGTGCCACCGGCAAGCCGGCCGCCAGAAACGCCGCCCGCGCCGCCGCCTTGTCCATCGCGATGGCCGAGGCGCGCACGCCGGAATGGGTGTAGGGAATGCCAAGCCAGTCGAGCACCCCCTGAATGGCGCCATCCTCACCAAACCGACCGTGCAGCGCGTTGAACACCGCATCCGGTCGCGGCGTCAGCGCCGCGATCACCGCCGCCAGGTCATCGCCGACCAGGATCGGCGTCACCGCATAGCCCGCCTCGCGCAGCGCCGCGATCACCTTGGCGCCACTGGCCAGGCTCACCTCCCGCTCGGCGGAGATCCCGCCGTACAGCACCGCAACCGTGGTCATGCCACCACCTCCGGCCGCGCAGCCGGCACGCCCACGCGGCGAATTTCCCAGTGCAGATCCACCCCGGTGCCCGCCATCACACGGCGGCGCACCTCCTCGCCCAACCCCTCAATATCCGCCGCCGTCGCAGCACCGGTATTGATCAGGAAATTGCAGTGCTTTTCGGACACCTGCGCCCCGCCCCGCTGCAACCCCCGGCAACCGGCGCCGTCGATCAACTCCCACGCCTTCATGTCCGGCGGATTGCGGAAGGTGGACCCTCCCGTGCGCGCCCGCACCGGCTGGCTTGCCTCCCGCGCTGCGCGGATAGCCATCATATCCTCGGCAATGCGTTGCCGGTCCCCGGCCCGCGCCCGCAGCCGCACCTGCACCACCACCGCTTCCGGCGGCAGGCTGCAATGGCGATAACCAAACCCAAGCTGCGCATTGGACAGCCGCTGCAACACGCCGTCGCGGGTCACCACATCCGCCCAATCCAGACAGCCGGCGATATCGCCACCATACGCACCCGCGTTCATCGCCACCGCGCCGCCAATGCTACCGGGAATGCCGGACAGAAACGCCAGCCCCGCCAGCCCGGCGGCGGCGGCATGCTCCGCCACCGTCACATCCAACGCGCCCGCCCCGGCAATCACCCCATCGGCTTCCACGCTGATGCCGCTAAAGCCACGCGCCAGTTTCACCACCACGCCGCGCACCCCGCCATCACGCACAATCAGGTTCGAGGCCGCACCAATCGGCAGCACCGGCACCTCCAACGGCAGCGCCATCAGAAAGGCGCACAAATCCTCCACATCCGCCGGGCGCACCAGCACCTCGGCCGGCCCGCCGACGCGGAACCAGGTAGTCGGGCCCAGCGCAGCATCCGCCTGCACCCGGCCACGCAACGGCGGCAGACTGTCCAACAGATGCGGATGGGCTTGGGCGGTCATCATCTCAGGCCATTCCGGCCGGCGCGCTCGCCCTGC
>Ga0164296_1003771_pt1 | contig 14113 bp, 12 predicted proteins | sample GEODES057metaG_FD_113533 | JGI IMG/M metagenome (GOLD analysis project Ga0164296, IMG submission 113533) | Dystrophic lake water microbial communities from Trout Bog Lake, Wisconsin, USA - GEODES057 metaG | ecosystem: Environmental > Aquatic > Freshwater > Lake | place: USA: Trout Bog Lake...
ATTGTACTGTTCCAATTTGTTCTTTATTTTTTATAAACCATGTTATATATATATTTGTAATTAACAATATAAATATTGATTTAAATCTATTTAACCTGGTTTTTGATATTTTGTATGTTAATATAGATATAAAAAAGATAAATATGCTAGTTAAAAATAATACTTTTTTATTTATTTTATCAAAATAAATGAATGATTCACTCAGATTTATGTCTTGTTCTGAATATCCAATTAATACTATACCTGAAACATCATTGTCATAATTAAATTTTTTATAAATTGATGTTTTTTGTATTAATTCATTATTTAATGGATTAAACCATGTGTATTTTATTCTGTTTAAACTTGATTTATTGTCATACATATTTTTAATTGCATTTGCATCAATATTATTATGTGTAAAATAAGAATAATTATTATTTGATTGATTTATTATTTCTTGTAGTTCTACATCTACAAAGTTTTTATCTGGAAAAACTCTATATATAAAATTTTCTTCATTGCTTATTTTTTCAAGTATTCCTATATAATAATTAAATTTATTTACAGTTATAATGTTATTTTTATTATTGTATTCTATCCATCCTTTATAATCATTTTTATATTTTGTTTCTAATAAATTTATTCTTTCTTTTATTATTTTATTAAAATAATTATATAAATATTCCTGATTACTTTTATTAAATTCTAATTCTTTTTTTAATTTATTATTAATATTAGTATTATTAACAAGAAAATATTGTAATATAATGATTGTTATATAAACTAAAAAAATAATATACATATAATACAATAACAAAATATTAATTTACAATTTGTAACATTCACTCTTTGTCTCTATCTATATTTTCATAGTCAAAAATATAAGGTTGTAACCAAGAGTTCTTTGGATGGAGTGTATCTTTAATTGTTATTTTTTAAATTATTTTGTTTTTGTTTTTTGTAAATAGTTTGTTTTATAAAAATCTGAAAACAAATAAATCAGAACAAATATATATGCATTTGTGAATAAAATTATACTATAATTTATTGCTGATTCTACTGGTGGGTAATAATAATATGCCGAAAACATGTTTCCTACTGTTAATTGCACTAATTGCATGCTTGTGATTACTGGTTTTATGAAAGATAGTTTTATTTTGAATAACGTCAATAAATAATAAGTATACATAATTGTATGCACTCCTGAATTCAAAAGAGTTCCTAACACAATAGCATCCACTTTATATACATAACATAAATGCCAACAAATTACTGCACCAATATGATGGAATTTCTGTAGAAATATCGGTTCGCGATTTTTCAAATATAACAAAAAAGTGTCTGCATATTCATAATACTTTGATAAGTAAAAATAATAAATTAGTTCATCATATTTTGGGTTATGGTTATTTAGTTGGATTTGTGATTCACTGTTTTTTAAATAATAATGTGCTTCATAATGTATTCCATCTTTATAAAGAAGGTCTGCTAAATTTACAAAAATATAACAACTAAATATTGCTAGAAAAAGGTTATGAAAAATTGATATTGGAAATAAAATATTATTGCTTATCTTTATGTCTTTTGGGTAACTTAAATATGTTAATGTGCCTATTGCGGGGTAAATCATATGATGCATTATAGTAATAATATGATTTATTATTACTGTTAACTTTAACTTGTTTTATAATATGTTTTTTATAAAATTGTTTTGATAAAATTGTTTTGATAAAATTGTTTTGATAAAATTGTTTTGATAAATATTTATTATTTGATATTAGTATTTTAATTTTACACTTGGATGTAAAATTAAAAACGCTCCGGACAGGAATCGAACCTGCGACCTTTTTGTTTTACCGAGTATTTTAAATGTTAATAACATTTAATTACTAAACAGCAAAATGCTCTAAACCAACTGAGCTACCGGAGCAGTTGTGGAGTGGTTATGGTTTGCTATCTTCATTTTTTGGTCAAATTAAAAGGTTTGATTTTTTTTGAAATTGCTGTAAGAAGATATATTAACTATTGCACGAGTCGGACATGCTATTCTTATTATATTCAATAAGAACTTGAACCATCATAGTTTTGTTTGCTGTATTCTTGTTTGGTCAAAGATAAAAGATTTGATTTTTTGAGATTGCTGTAAGAATACAATTCCACTTATCCTTATAGAGTAAGTGGAGGTGGAGGAGACACTTAAAAGGTCTTACCGGGATTTGAACCCAGGTTACCAGATTCAAAGTCTGGGGTGCTAACCACTACACTATAAGACCAGCATACTATGCTAAATTTATAATAAGAACATAGTACTAAATTTATACTTAAATATACATATATTTATATTTATGCATATAAATATGCATTAATTATAAGAATCATAGTGCCCAACTACTTAAATTCAGACTACTATGTTTAATACTATGTGGTACAACCAATTAAGTTCATACCACCATTAATATTCCTATAATTCTAGTTTTATTTTCATAGTGGTTGCTGTTAGGAACCATCATTATGCACAAACAAATCTATAACCATGTTGCCGGAATTCAAACTGGTTATGAATTTGTTTGTACTATCCGGATTACGAGTGCGCACTCTATGAGTTACTGGTTCCTATCCGACATACTATATTGTATTGTCTTTAAGCCTTTTTTTGGATTTTATTTATCAATTATTTGTTAGTGCCTTTTTTTCAGTTATATTTCTTTGGTTCTATGAATATTGGTCTTTGTAATGTTTGAAATGTTGTTACTGGTTTCATTTGAGGTAACGATGGAATATTTTGTAAATTATTTGCTGGTTGAGCTATACATTGAAATTGTTTCCTACATTTTTGACATTGTCTAAATGTTCCATCTGGGCTTAATCCTTTAGTATCTGCACTTGTACAAAAAATACATGTTATTGAAAATTGTGCCTTATTTACTTGAAGTAAATTTATTCCAGAATAAAAGTCAAAACTATTATTTATTGGTGTCATTGGTATATTTTGATTTTGATTTTGCATTTGTTTGTTTTATGTTTTTATTATATTATTTCTTTTTATTTCTTTTTATTTCTTTTTATTTCTTTCTTTATTTATATATTATTCATGAGTCTCTTTAAATTATTCGTTTATTTTCTCGTTTTAATTAAAACACTCTTTATTTTGGCTGCTATTTATGAGCTTTATTTAAAGAAAAAAAATAAGGGTTCCAAGGAAACTATTGATGCTCTTGTTTATTGGAAAGAGAGATTTGAATTTATATTTATTGTTGGTGTTGCAGTTATTTTGATTATTTTCTTTACACCTTTGAAAGCTAAAATTCCTTTTATTGATTTTGAAACTAAAATTTTATTCTTTTTCCTTGGTTGGATTTTATTAATTACTGCTAAATGGTCTAATTTCTTTGAAGAAAGTAAAGATTTTAAGGATTTACAGAAAATTGCTGGTAGACCTTAAAATTTAAAAATCTATAAAATATAACACAGATTATTGAATGAGAATGTATTTTTCTTGTATAAAAAATACATTGTAACTATTTGTAACTACTTAACTACTTGTAACTACTTAACTACTTGTAACTATTATGCTGTTGTTCTTTTTATGCTGATGATGCTGATGATGCTGATGAAGCTGATGAAGCTGATGAAGCTGATGCGCCGGATGATGCAGATGAAGCTGATGATCCACTTCTCACTACATCCAAGTAGCTGCGTGTATCGCGGTCAGAAAGAGCAATACTTCCTCCTAACACGCTGTATATATCATCCCATAATTTGTCTCTGAATTCCTGTGTGTAGTGCTCTTCGTCGTAGTTTATTGATACCTTCTCCAACATTAAGGATGACTTCAGGATATCTGTAAACGTGTAGCCCATGTGTTGAAGCTTTGCTGACAGCTGAAGTAAGGTTACTTCTGATTCAAAGTCGGAGCTTGTTATTGTATAGTCATCTTCGTCATCATAGCTTTCATCTTCCTCGCTATTGTCTTCTGAAGTCTTTACAACTAAGATGGCTCTGCAATTCGGGCAAGTTCCTGCGCCGCAAGTCATTGCTCTTAGTAAGCACGAGGTGTGGAAAGTGTGTCCGCAGCGTGTTGTAGTAGCATTCACGAGTTGCCCCACGTTATCCATACAGATGGCGCATTCACCTAGTGCATTATTGTCAGCTAATATTATAACTGGCTTACCTGTAATCTCGTGGCAAAGCTCTTCAGCTGAAAGATCGTCGGTTTCGGTTTCGGTTTCGGTCTCTGCGACTGTTTCTGTATCTGCGTTTCTCTCATCAATAAGCTGAGTGGTAACATTCAATGAACCTCCTGTTTCTCTCTCTCTATCTGTTTCGGTTTCGTCGTCAGCTAGCGGCAGCTCCATGTAGTCCTCTGTGTTCACAACAGAACTTCTTCTTGTATTTTGCATCTGAACATTGCGAATAATTTCTTCAATTCTTCTCTGTGCCTCTAATTCTTCTAAAGACCAATTATAAGGTATTCCAGTAAAACCTATTTGGTTCGGGATTTGGTACTTGATGAAGGACATCTTGTTTTGATTTGCTTTTGCTTCTAAATTGAGAAGAGTTGTACCTCTCAAATCCTTTTAAAAAAGTATTTCAATTTTTTTATAATTTATGAAAACCACCTTTTATACCTTTTAACATTTCAAAAGCTAATTTTTATAAATTTAAGTTCAAGTCCTTAAAAAGTTCAAGTTCAAGTTTTCAAGTTTTTAAGTTCAAGTTTATAACGGGAAAAAATAGCTTTAAGCTATTTATTTCTTTATTTATTATAATCTACCTTCTGTATCTATCTAGCTACTATTTTTTGTTATTATTTTTGTTATCATTTTTGACTCCGGATTGCTGCATGAATTTACCAATCGTCACATGCAACAGAGGATTTTCTGTAATTTCCTAGACTTGGCGGAGCACCGAATTCGTCATCCTCTTCATCATCGCTCTCAATCCAGTTTGATGATGTGTATCCGCAGAAGACTGGCTTTACTGAGGATGGCATTGAGCTTGGCATCTTTGCTTCCTGTATAGCAGTAGTTCCGTTTGTGCTTCTAGTCAGAACTGCGAAGCCAGCAGGAATAACTGCAGGAGTTTCTTCCTTCTTTACTTGTGCAACTGGTTTCTTCAGTGCGCTAGCAAAGCTTGGTCTTTCGCTAGATTCCACTCTGGCGGATGGTGTCGGCAGAGCTGGGTATTCCTCTACCTGCTTCTGCTGAGGCTGAGACTTCTGCTGAGGCTCTTCCTCGTCGTCAGAGTCATCTCTAAGTAGTTGAAATCCGGTTTTTTTAGCCTTGGTGGCAGCCTTCTCGTTTGCCTTCTTCAATTCTTCTTGTTCGCGACGCTGTTGAGCTTCCTGTCTTCTGGCTTGCTTTTCCCTCTCGGCGTTCTGAGAAGCTACAACTGGGCAGTGCTTCACGGTGTGTCCAGTCTTGAAACAGTAGCGGCATTCCTGTGAATTAAGAGTAATACAAGTTACTTTACCTTCTCTATCCTTCACCCAGTGGGATTCGTAGACCGACTGTGGCTTCTTTGCATCAAAGCACACCTTGCAGAAAGGTGTTCTCTGGTTATTGCAGGAGTTGCTGTTGCGGGACATTCTTCGTTTGATTGCTTTTGCTGTGTAACTGGTACAAGTTGTGCGGTTTATGATTGGTTAAAAAAGTATTTCAATTTTTTCCAAATTTGGACTTTTCATATTACAATTTTTTTTTGCTAATTTTTATTTTTTATTTTGCTATTTTTCTATTTTTCTATTATGGCTCCAATTATTACAATAAAAAATACATTATTACTACTAGTATAATTATTATTTTCTTGTTGTTTTATCTACTACTTAGTTACTTAGTTATTTAGTTATTTAGCTATTTAGCTACTTAGTTATTTAGTTATTTAGCTACTTAGCTACTACTTATTCAGATTTGGGTTCAAAATCTGTTCTTAACATGTTCTTTCTTTCCTGGGTTTGTCCTATGTACTGGTCTATTGATGCTTCTTCTTCATCATCTTCGGTTTCGTCCAAGCTTTGGGGTTCAGTCATGTTGAACTTGAATATTTCCACATCTTTTTGTTGTCCGATTCTATGGCATCTTGCAATAGCCTGCTCCTCCACCGCTGGATTCCAGTTTGGGCTTACAAAATATACCTCACTGTAATGCTCTTGTAAATTTATGCCCTCACAGCCTGTCTGTGTTTGAAGAATTAGCACTTGTACTCCTTCTTTGATCATTCTGGTTTTATCTTTGCTCTTTGTTCGTCCGTCCAATTTTCCGATGCTGGTAATGCCTCCTTCCTTGGTAAGTCTTGAGGCAATAGTATCTATTTCCTGCCTAAAACAGCAGAATACTAACTTGCCTGCCCCATTATCCTTACGCTCTATTATGCTCCTCAACACATCATCTATTTTGCTCATATGCGTTGAGCCTGACAAATATTTCTTTGTTTCGCCTGTTGCTAAGTGACGTTCTTGAGTGAGCTCTGGAATTTTTTCTGTTAGCATTCCTGGTAAGGTGCAAGATTGCCGAGCGTAGTTTATCAGTTTCAAACGTGAGCTCTTATCTGCATATTTTGAAGCAGCATGAATATCGCGTGACAGCTTCATCTCTTCTTCAGATGACCAAGGAACTGCTTTTTTCGTTATTTTTAGTCCTGGCATTGAAATACCAAGCTGTTCCTTTGTCCTGCGTAAGTAATAGGTCTCTAGGAGTTCTTGACGCTTTTCATTATCACCATAATAAGATGCAGGAAGACCGAGGATGGAACACAGATTATAAAAGTCCTCCTTCCTGTTCTGTACTGGTGTTCCTGAAATCAGCCATTTTGCTCCTGACCTTATGGCTCTCGCTGACCAGAAGTTTCCGTTCTTGTTACGTAAATGATGCGCCTCGTCATATACTACACGGTCCCATATCACCTTGTGTAAGTCTGTGGTATTTGTCAGGTTGTAATCATTGCTTTTTGCTAATTTTTTCAACGCAACCTTGTTATAAGTTGTGATGACGAAGGAGGCTTTGTCCAAAATATCCTGGGGGATCTTTCTAGACCATATTAGCGGCATATGGCCTGTTGTTTTTTTCATCTCCGACGCCCATTGCTGAACTAGTGGTGCTGGTACAACAATCAGCGTTTTTCTTACATAGTTAGAGATGAACAGACCTAACATCATTATAGTCTTGCCTAGGCCCATCTCATCAGCTAAGATACCACCTCTCACTGCTTGTGAGACCACTGGTGCTAATTCCTTCTTCAACATCCAACTCACCGCTTCTGTTTGGTGAGGCATTGCTCTCAGATTTGCTCTCTCTACAAACCACTTGAATAATTTCAATTTCTCTTCTGCCATTTTGCTTATGCTTATGTTTGTACTCATTAATAGAGTGTTGTAATTCTAGATTTTAAGTAAAAAAATTTTTCAATTTTTTTTGATGTTGGGAAAAAAAAACATCATTTAGATGATATTTTTTTTTGCTAATTTTTATATTTAATAAATATCTAACTATCTAGCTAATATAACTACTTGTTCCTGGGTTCCTGGGTTCCTGGGTTCCTGGGTTCCTGGGTTCCTGGGTTCCTGGGTTTACTCGCTGCACTCTGAGTCTCGTCTTGGTCTTGGCGCAAATTTCGCTAGAAGGTCTTCAGCAGCAAGAAGATTTGCTTCCATGTTCTCAAGAGTCAGTTTGCTATTTGCTCGCTGAATGGCTGGAGGCGCAGATGATGAACGCGAATTCTTTGAAGGACTATGAGGAGGGCTGTGAGGAGGCGTTGTTGGTACAACTATTCTTAATGCTTTTTCTGGATAAATCTTTGCACTTCGTTCCAAATATGGAGGCGCAATAGGCGATTTTGCATCTCTTAGGGCCTTAATCGCAGCAGTTTCGTGTTTGTAGCTTACCTTGTTATCTCTTACCTTGTTCTTGACGCTTACCTTGTTAGTGCTAGTATTTGGCAGTACTACCCAAAACCAAGGGTCTTCGTAAACGAGCTTCGCTCCATCGGCGTTGTTGAAGAGCCTATCTCTGAATTCTCTTGATGCATCAGTTGATAGCCAATACTTGAGGTGCACATACACAGCGTTATAAGGTCCATTTTCTCCTTGCTTCCTGACGAAATCTATTTTATCCACTATTGCTAGGTCTAAGCTGTCAAATACTTTTGCAATTCGTTCCTTGCTGATATTAGCAAATACGCGAGGAATGAAAACACTTCTACTTGACATCTTAATTGGATTGCTTGTTGCTTTTACTAGGGACAAGTTGTGCAGGTTATAACTTGCTTTAAAAGCATTTCAATTTTTTTGGCTTGGTTTGATTTAATTATCTATATTTTGGTTTGCTAATTTTTCTCTCTTTGAATAAAAATAAGAAGTTAAAAATGATGTATAAAAATGCATATCAAATGAATTGATTCTGATTTTTATTAGTATAAATACACTTTAAAAAAATGATTGAAGAGAGAAAAAGGAATTTAATTTTATAAATTTTGATTATTGATTATTTATTATTGATTTAGAGAAGAGATTGTACTTACAATTCCTAGCTTATGCTCAAATATGAAGTGCTGGGTTGGGTCAGGCTGTTAAAATTATGTGAAAGAAATCGTGACCATAATGCTGAGGATTTTAATAAATAATATTTTAAAATTGGCATCATATGAAAAATAAAAATAAGAGTAATTGTATACTTTTATTTTTATTTCTGTTTATCTACTTAGCTACTTAGCTACTTAGCTACTTAGCTACTTAGCTACTTAGCTACTTCTCTACTCTAGATAAGTATCTAAAGATAGTCACATCTACTTTAACCACATCTCCTCTATGAACTGTCTCTTTTCCTCTTGATAGTCAGAGATAGTCAGGTTGTCAGTGCAGGGATACTTCTCCAAGAACTCGCCTACAGTCAGATAGCGTAACTCTCCTCGGTTCATGTACGCAACTTTAACCGATTCAGCATTGTAAGCTTGATTTACTAATCGCTGAACACCTCCTCTATGAGTATCCGGCTCCTCTACATATTCCTCGCGTACAAAGTCCGGCAGCATACATACTCCGACATTTCTCTCGCTTAGCAGCGCCTGAATGAATGGCACATAACGCATATTTATTATCATGTTCATAATTACCTCTCTATCTTGCTCTTTTATCTCAGCTATTCTTTGCTTTCTTTCCTCGGCTGTTATGACCTTCTTTACAGTCATTCCGTTTACTATCACTTCGTTTACTGTCACTTCGTTTACTGATTGCATTTTCTTAAGCAGATGGGTTTTTGAAAGTTGTACCTTCAATAAATATTTTCAAAAACTTTTCAATTTTTTCAACCTTTACACTTGAATCTGTTACACTTGAATCTGTTACACTTGAAGTATTTGCTATTTTTTATACAATAACATTAATTTATATGTTTAATAGTCTCATCTTTCACTGCAATAAGTTTTATTTATAAAGCTATAAACATCTTATATAAATTAGTATCAAATCCATAATATTATGAATTTTACACATAATATTTACCCTTTAAAAAATAATTGAAGAGAGAAATAGTTATTCAATATATTCTGTATATTTAGAGTTGCATAATTGGTGTGAGCATATTTGGTGTGAGCTTAAATGGCATGGCATATTTGTGTGCATAATTGGGGTGAGCATAATTGTTAGCATAATTGGCATGGCATATTTGTGAGCATAATTGGTGTAATAGTTTATGAAGTGTCCTCTGTACTCTGCACCCCATAGTCCCCTCCCATCCTGCCATCCCAAATCCCCATCAAAATATGCCTCCAAATACTTTCTGCAATTATGAGCCAAATTGGTGTGGACAATTCGTGCTTCTCTAAGGAATCAAGAAATGGCCCTTGTTTTGAGTTACTAGTGACAAAAAAATACAGGGAAATACAGCCTTACCAATTAGCATCAGAGCTTCTCTTTAAAAGTACAACACAACCAGAGCATAAAAATGACTGCATATTTTCTTATTTTTTTCTTCTATAAAGTATTTTGGGTTTCAAAAAATGGACAAGAAAAGTATGTCCAAAAATGAAAAGGCCTTTTGGACTTTTGAAATTTTTTTAAAAAAGTCACTTGTGACCATAATGCTCTTATTTTCATTTTTTTCTGAAAAATTTTGTTACTGAAAATTTTATATTATTTCTTGAAGAAGGTATTTAGAATTATATATTTGTTCAATATATGGAGACATTAGGGGACAAAATTATGCCAAAATTATGCTCCAGATTTTCTTGCACAAATTGTGATTATAATACGAGTAAAAAAAGTAGTTATACAAATCATATTATGAGCATGAAGCACAAAGGGGTTACAAATGGGTTACAAATGGTGCAAGAAAAAATGCCAAATATGCTCAATGAATCAGAGGCCTTTATATGTTCTTGTGGAAAACAATACCAACACCGACAGGGATTATGGAGACATAAAAAGAAATGTAGCGATAATTCTTTCTCTGCTGAGTTTGGTAAGGAGGTTATTATCATGCTTCTTAAGCAAAATGGTGACCTTCAAAATAAGGTTATTGAATTATGTAAGGAAAGTTCTGTTACTATTAATAATAATAATGTGAATAGTCACAATAAAAATATAAATATCTTCTTGAATGAGCAATGCAAAGACGCTCTAAATATTGGAGACTTTGTTAGTTCTCTCCCATTAACTTTTGAAGATTTAGAAAATACTGGAAGAGATGGTTATGTTAAAGGTATTACTGATATTGTTGTTAGAGGATTAAAAGACATGGATGTGCATAAACGTCCAATTCATTGTAGTGATTTGAAGAGAGAAGTGATGTATGTCAAAGACAATGATGTTTGGCAGAAGGACCAAGATAATGTTAAGATTAAAAAAGCTATTCAGAATATTGGCACACGAAATTACATGCAAGTTAAAGAATGGGTAGAAAAATATCCTGAAGCTAAAGACATAAATACAAAAAAGCATGACCAATATGTACAAATTCGCATTAAATGCACTGGAGGTTCAAATAATACAGAAGATGATATTATGCAAAATAAAATACTTACTAGTATTGCAAAATTAGTGCATATAAAAAAGTGAAATAGATTATTACTCAAAACTTTATATACTTTGGCTTTTCTCTCTTCAATAGTACTTTGGAATTAAAGTTGAAGAGAGAATTAGTAATCTAATATTATTGGAACACTATAATCTGTATTCTGCATTCTGTAATATTCTATGATGAGTTTAGGGCATAGTATGCACTGGCCAATAGTAGCTTACGCTGCAAATAGGCAGTCAAAGTCCCGCCCCCGCGCGGCGCAGCCGCGTATGCCCATTTTTACCGAAGGTTCTATTAGGCATGTGACCATGTATGCTGTTGGGAATCAAGAAATGACCGAGGAAATGGGAAACCAGTCACAAAAATATATAGGGGAATTTGACTTTTCTCTCTTCAATACTACTTAGGATTTAAACTTGAAGAGAGAATTAATAATCTATACTGCAATCTATATTCGTTAAAAACCTCTTATATAAATTATGATACCAAACCATCTTCCATCCTTCCTTGCTCTTATAATCCAGTTATGAAATTAAAGTTGAAGAGAGAATTAGTATTCTATTATTGGACACACTGCAATCATGATTATTGTACACTGCAATCATGATTATTGTACACTGCAATCATGAGTTTAGGGCATAGTATGTACTGGTCAATAATAGCTTCGCTCAAGTATGCAGTCAAAGTCCCGCCCGCGCGGCGCAGCCGCGTATGCCCATTTTTACATAAGGTTCTATTAGGTATGTGACCATATATGCTGTCAGGAATCAAGAAATGGCCGAGGAAATGGGAAACCAGTCACAAAAATATATAGGGGAATTTAAGGTTCTCTCTTCAATACTACTTTAAAAACATAATTGAAGAGAGAAAAAGAAATTCAAACATCAATTGCAATCTTATAAAATATCCTATATAATTTAAGGTTCAAATCCATTCATCTTTGACTTTTCTCTCTTCAATACTACTTTAAAAATATCATTGAAGAGAGAAAAAGGAATTCAAATATAAATTGTAATCTTATTTAATTTAAGGTTCAAATCCATTCATCTTTGACTTTTCTCTCTTCAATACTACTTTGAAAATATCATTGAAGAGAGATTTAGTATTCAAATATATTGTACACTGCAATCTATATTCATTCAAAATATCTTATAATTAATCTTGTTCAAATCCATCTTCAAGCCTTCATCACTCTTATAATCCACTTATAAAATTCAGTTGAAGAGAGATTTAGTATTCTAATATATTGCACACTGCAATCATGTTTATTCTACACTGCAATCATGAGTTTAGTGCAGAGTATGCACTGGTCAATACTAGCTACGCTGCAAATAGGCAGTCAAAGTCCCGCCCCCGCGCGGCGCAGCCGCGTATGCCCATTTTTACCGAAGGTTACATTAGGCATATGACCATATATGCTCTCGGGAATCAAGAAATGAGTGACGAATTGAGAAACCAGTCACAAAAATATATAGGGGAAAAAACTTATGGAAAAAATATACATACTACCTTACCTTACTACCTAGCTACTTATAACTACTCATCACACTTATATTCTCTACATTTTTACCTATTACTTAATCCTCCTCCTCGTCCTCGCTCAGCTCGCTGTATTCTATCTTCTGCTCCTTATCGTTCCATATTCCTATCTCGTCTTGGCTTTCCATATCGTACAGCACGTTCTTCGTTGACTTCAAGTAAGTCTTTCCGTTAAACTCAAACTTCGTGCAGCTTACCTCTTCCTCTTCCTCTTCCTCTTCATCATCTGTTTCTGATACACATACACTCACTTTACTCTCCTTCTTCTCCTTCTTCTCCTTCTTCTCCTTCTTCGCAAGTTTCTCAGCTTCTAGAGCTGCCTTCTTCGCAAGTTTATCAGCTTCTAGTGCCTCCTTCTTCGCTTGCTTCTCAGCTTCTAGTGCCTCTTTCTTCGCGAGCTTCTCAGCTTCTAGTGCCTCTTTCTTCGCGAGCTTCTCAGCTTCTAGTGCTTCTTTCTTAGCGAGCTTATCAGCTTCTAGTGCTTCTTTCTTAGCGAGCTTATCAGCTTCTAGTGCCTCTTTCTTAGCGAGCTTATCAGCTTCTAGTGCCTCTTTCTTCGCTTGCTTATCAGCTTCTAGTGCTTCTTTCTTCGCTTGCTTCTCAGCTTCTAGTGCCTCTTTCTTCGCGAGCTTCTCAGCTTCTAGTGCCTCTTTCTTAGCGAGCTTCTCAGCTTCTAGGGCTTCCTTCTTAGCTTGCTTATCATCAGTTGAATCGCTGTCTAAATCATCATTACTTACTGTTTCGCTCAATGAAATCTGCACTAGACCTGCAAATAGGTCTTCGCTGCTATCTACTTCTACGCTCTTTACAGCCTTCTTGGGTCTACCGCGAATTTCCTTGGCTTTTTTCGCAGGCAACTCAAATATGCTATCAGGCAGTTCAACACCGATTGAAATTGCATAAGCTACTGCTTCTTCACGAGTTATTTTCAATTTTTCTAATACTTTCATGTAGGGTGTTGGTGAACGACCCTTGCTATCTTTGTAATCGTTACCTGCTGCTGCTCGTTCTTCTATCCGTCCGTAAGGCAGCACATTTTCGTTATTCTCCGCTTCTTTCATGCAGCTTCTGCATAAATCCTCATCCTCATCCCTTCTGTTATCGCATTGAGTGTATAGTCCCTTATTCATTTTGCATCCTTTGCAATTTGAATCCTTCACGCTCATGAATGGCAGTGGAATATACTGCTTCTTCTCCTTTACCTTCTTTGAACTCAAATCGCACAGCATCCACTCCAATGCTTCGCTTGCTGAAAAATCATACTTCTCTCCTAGCATCTCTACCACTCCACCTAATAACATTCTCATCATTCTTGCACTCAACATATTCTATATTTGTACCTCCATTCTACTACTCACTTATTCACTTCAATTTTTTTCCACCTTTAGAAAAGGTGGAGCCAAACCATTCAATTGCTAATTTTTTCCACCTTTCATAAAGGTGGAGCCAAACCATTCAATTGCTAATTTTTTCGGTCTTCCCCGCTAAATTATGGAGCCATTATATTGTTATATTCCTTCCTTCATTACTTACATCACTTACAGAACAGAACTTCAACATACAGATCAGAACTTCTACATACA
>Ga0164296_1003773_pt1 | contig 14110 bp, 12 predicted proteins | sample GEODES057metaG_FD_113533 | JGI IMG/M metagenome (GOLD analysis project Ga0164296, IMG submission 113533) | Dystrophic lake water microbial communities from Trout Bog Lake, Wisconsin, USA - GEODES057 metaG | ecosystem: Environmental > Aquatic > Freshwater > Lake | place: USA: Trout Bog Lake...
GGCCACCAGTGCCGCCGCCGCCAGCACCTGCCCCGTCGGCCATTTCTGCCCCGCCGGCACCGCCAACCCCGTCCAGGCCCCCGCCGGCAGCTACATCGCCACCACCGGGGCCACCAGCGCCGCCGCCGCCACCGCCTGCCCCGCCGGCCATTACTGCCCGCTCGGCGCCGCCACCCCCACGCCCGCCGCCGCCGGCACTTACATCGCCACCTCCGGCGCCTCCAGCATCACGGCGGAAATCTCCTGCCCCGCCGGCAATTACTGTCTCGCCGGCTCCATCGCTCCCACCAAAGCCCCCGGTGGCAGCTACATCGCCACCACCGGCGCCACCAGCGCCACCGCCGCCATCGCCTGCCCCGCCGGCAGCTACTGCCCCAAAGGCAGCGCCACCCCCACCACGGATGACGCTGGATTTTACTCGATCACCGGCGCCGGCAACCAAATCCCCTGCCCGGTGCAGGCCACCTGCCCCGCCGGCATCCTCCTCGGCACCGTGTTCGAAAGTATCACGCTGGATCCTGCCACCCCCGGCAACGCCGGCATCTTGCAATTCACCCCGGAGGCGGTTGGCCAGTTCGCCACCCTCACCCTCCAACTCAGCCTCCCCGTGGGGGACGCGAATGAACGCATTTCCGGCTTCTCGGCCAGCGGCACCACCGCCCCGTTCGCGCTGCTCGGCCTCGCCACCACCGATAGCATCAAAGACGGCCAACCGCTGGAACTCGGCGTGGTCTTCGCCCCCACCAGCACGGGCACCGCCACCATGGTGCTCACCCTCAACCTCACCCCGGATGGCGGCGTGGACCCGGCCTTCACCCTCACCGTCACCGGCAATGCCACCACCAGCCTGCCCGAACCCAGGGCGTTGGCACTCTTCATGGTGGGATTGCTGGCGCTGGCCGGTTGCGCCGCGCGGCGGTCTGTGCCCGGCAGGACTTGAACCCGCGACCAAGCCGTTATGAGCGGCCCGCTCTAACCAACTGAGCTACAGGCACATACCGCGCGTGTGTTCGCACATCACGTCTTTCCCTGCAACGCCTTACCGCCCCGCCCGCGCACCAGCGCCTCATCCCCGCGCTCCCAAGGCTTTATGCATTTCAAGGCCGTTTCCCCAGGTCGAGCCCAGCTGTAGCCGGCCACCACATCCTCCAGCGTTCCGGAACCCACCGGCCTCGCTTTCCTCGGCCTCAGCGCCCGTCGGCGCCCGGCATAGGCGCACACACAGCCATCGCCGTCCCCAGGGCAACGCGTTATACCATGCCCATCGCCCTGGGGACCCGCAATGGCCATGCATTGGATTAGCAAGCTCTTCGCCGCACCGCCCGCCGCCGCCGCCACACCGCCGCCCGCCCCAATACGCCCGGACCAGGCCGCCGCAGACCACCCGGCCAATGTGCTGCTGGTCAATTTCATCCATCGCCTGCACGCCGTCCGCAACGCCGCAGTGCTGGAACTCGGCACCAAGCGCAGCAATCCGGACCGCTCCACCGTCCACCGCGCCTGGGCCGCCGCCGATGCCACCTACACTTGCTCGGATTTTGAAGACGGGCTGGACGTAGACCTGTTGGCCGATGTTCACACCCTTTCCACCGCCGTCGCCCCGAACAGCCTCGATGCCGTCATCGCCTGCTCGGTGTTCGAGCACGTCCAGCGCCCCTGGATCGGTGCCGCCGAAATCGGCAAGGTGCTGCGGCCCGGCGGGCAGGTGTTCGTCCAAACCCATTTCGCCTTCCCCATCCACGGCTACCCCAGCGATTACTGGCGCTACACCCGCGATGCGCTGGAAACCATTTTCGGCGCCGATGCCGGCCTGCGTATCATCGGCAGCGCCTACCAATACCCCGTCGGCCTGCACGCCCCGGAACTGCCGCCGCCGGACAGTATCGAAGCCTATCTCAACACCTGCGTGGTGGCGGAAAAACCTCTGTTGCAGGCACCGTAATACCTGCCCGCATTCCCCGCGTTGCCGCCGGGTATTGGCCACGCCCGGCATAGCGCCACCCTGCACCAAACCGCCCACAGTAATCGCCCGCCCAACCCGCCGCCTATAGTGGCGGGTCTGGTTGCCTGCCCGTGTCAAGTCTGCCACAGTCCCGGTTGGGTTAATAAAAAGATAGCCGCGTCGTCCTGCGGCACCCGGACCGACCGAACAAAAAAACGGAGGCAACAGAATGGCTTTGGCCAATATTTTCATCCTCGCCTGCGGGGTCGTAGCCCTGCTGTATGGCTGGGTGACAACGCGACAAGTGCTGGCCGCCGATGCCGGCAACGCCCGCATGCAGGAAATCGCCGCGGCCGTGCAGGAAGGCGCCGCCGCCTATCTTAACCGCCAATACCTGACCATTGGCGGCGTCGGTGTGGTCATACTCATCATTCTCGCCCTCACCCTCGGCGGCCACGTCGCCGGCGGCTTCGCCATCGGGGCCATTTTGTCCGGCGTTGCCGGCTATATCGGCATGAACGTCTCCGTCCGCGCCAATGTGCGCACCGCCCAGGCGTCCCGCCAGGGCCTCGCCGCCGGGCTGGATGTCGCCTTCAAATCCGGCGCCATCACCGGCATGCTCGTCGTCGGCCTCGGCCTGCTCGGCGTTGCCGGCTACTACATGTATCTCCGCGCCGGCATGCCCGCCGGCGCCCCGGTCCGCCCGGTGCTGGAAGCCATGGTGGCGCTGTCCTTCGGCGCCTCGCTGATCTCCATCTTCGCCCGCCTCGGCGGCGGCATCTTCACCAAGGGCGCCGATGTCGGCGCCGATCTGGTGGGCAAGGTCGAAGCCGGCATTCCGGAAGATGACCCCCGCAACCCCGCCACCATCGCCGATAACGTCGGCGACAACGTCGGCGACTGCGCTGGCATGGCCGCCGATTTGTTTGAAACCTATGCGGTCACCATCGTTGCCACCATGCTGCTCGGCGCCATTTTCTTCACCGGCGCCGATGCGGATGCGATGATGCTGCTGCCGCTGCTGATCGGCGGCGTGTGCATCATCACCTCGGTGATCGGTACCTACTTCGTCAAACTCAGCGCCAACAACAATATCATGGGCGCGCTCTACAAGGGCCTGATCGTTACCGGCGTGCTGTCGGCGCTGGCGATTGCCGCCGTCATTACCATGACCACCGGCTTCGCCGGCAGCCTGAAGATGTCCACCGGCGCCAGCGTCACCGGCATGGGCCTGTTTGAATGTGCCCTCACCGGCCTCGCCGTCACCGGCCTGCTGGTCTGGATCACCGAGTACTACACCTCCACTGAATACCGCCCGGTGCGCTCCATCGCCCAATCCTCCACCACTGGCCACGGCACCAACGTGATCCAGGGGCTGGCAATCTCGATGGAAGCCACCGCGCTGCCGGTGCTGGTCATCTGCGTCGGCATCATCGTCTCCTTCCTCGTTGCCGGCCTGTTCGGCATCGCGGTCGCCGCCACGACCATGCTCGCACTCGCCGGCATGGTCGTGGCGCTCGATGCCTACGGTCCGGTAACGGACAATGCCGGCGGCATCGCGGAAATGTCCGAACTGCCCCCCGAAGTGCGCAAGGTAACAGATGCGCTCGACGCAGTGGGCAACACCACCAAAGCGGTCACCAAAGGCTATGCCATCGGCTCGGCCGGCCTCGCCTCCCTGGTGCTGTTCGCCGCCTATACGGAAGACCTGAAATTCTACTTCCCGAAAGTCGCGGTGGACTTCACCCTGCAAAGCCCGTGGGTGGTGGTCGGCCTGTTCATCGGCGGCCTGCTGCCGTACCTGTTCGCCGCCATGGGCATGACCGCCGTCGGCCGCGCCGCTGGTGCGGTGGTGGTAGAAGTGCGGCGCCAGTTCGCCGCCATGCCGGGGATTATGCTCGGCACGCAAAAGCCGGAATACGGCCGCGCGGTGGACATGCTGACCAAGGCCGCCATCCGCGAAATGATCCTGCCCAGCCTGCTGCCGGTAGCAGCGCCGCTGGTGCTGTATTTCGTCGTTAAAGCCGTTGCCAACCAAGGCGCCGCCTTCAGCGCCCTGGGCGCCATGCTGCTCGGCACCATCGTCACCGGCCTATTCGTCGCCATCTCGATGACCTCGGGCGGCGGCGCGTGGGATAACGCGAAAAAATACATCGAGGAAGGCAACCACGGCGGCAAAGGCTCGGACGCGCATAAAGCGGCCGTAACCGGCGATACCGTGGGCGACCCGTACAAAGACACCGCCGGCCCGGCGGTGAACCCGATGATCAAAATCACCAACATCGTCGCTTTGCTGCTGCTGGCAGCCCTGGCGCACATGGCTGGCTGAGTACCGCCTGCATTGATGGCCAAAAGGAACCCCGGAGCGCAGGCTTCGGGGTTTTTTTCAACCGAAGGCAAGCAGAAATCGTTTCTTTCTGCGCACAAGCCGTACTCTCACAAGATGGAGTACGCCAACGGCAACGAAGTCAGAAAGTTTTTTGCTGCTTTGTTTTCAAACAAAGCAGCCCTCGCCGAACCCCGTATATCGGCCTGCCTGCCCACCTCGCATGATGTTTGACGCCCCGCCCGCGTCGTGGTGCAGTCCCAGCAAGCAAAAGCCTGAGGGAACCCCATGTCAGTTGTCACCGTCGAACAGCAAGGCGCCGTCTCCATCATCCGCATCAACCGGCCAGACCGGATGAATGCGATCAGTTCCGGCGTCGCCATTGAAATTCAACGCGCGTTTGAGGATTTCGATCGCTCAGAACAGCGCGCCGCCGTGCTGTCCTCCGTGGGCGACAAGGCCTTTTCCTCCGGCGCCGATGTGACCGATCTGCCGGAACTATGGCGCGCCATCCCCACCATGGGCTTCAAAACCAACAAGCCGATTGTCGCCGCCACCACCGGCTGGTGCGTCGGCGGCGCCATCGTCATGGTGATGATGTGCGACCTGCTGGTCTCCTCCGCGGACACGATTTTCTATTACCCTGAAGCCAAACTCGGCCTCACCGCAGGCGGGATTTCCAGCCTCGTCACCCGCATGCCGCACCATCTGGCGATGGAAGTGATGCTGCTGGCCCGCAAAGTCTCCGCCGAACGCGCCTATCAGGTCGGCTTCGTCAACGAAATCGCCCCGAACGGCGAGCACGAACGCGTCGCCATCGCCATGGCGCAAGAACTCGCCGGCATGGCGCCGCTGGTGGTCTCCACCCTCAAACGCTTCGTCAACGAGGAAATCATGACCAAAGGCCCGATCGAACGCATGGTCGCCATCAGCCAGGACATCGGCCGCGTGCGCGCCAGTGAGGACCTGAAGGAAGGGGTGGCGGCGTTTAAGGAAAAGCGGAAGCCGAATTTTACCGGGCGGTAACACAGAGCAAAGAGTGCGCTTTTTGTGAGAAAAAACGAACCAAAAATCGGAGCGCTGACGGTCTCACCTCCCCGACATGCACCCCGCGCGGACAAGGCTTGCGCTCGCCGCCGTGCTGGGGCCTAATCCGCCCATCGTGGGCATAAGGAGTTCCATCATGGCAAAAATTTCTCGCCGCCAGGCATTGGCCGGCGCCGCTGCTGTTCCGCTCGCCTTGCAGGGCCAAGCCGCCCTCGCCGCCACCCCGAAGGATACGTTGGTAGTCGCCAAGCAGATCGACGACATCATCACCCTCGATCCGGCCGAATGCTATGAGCTGAGCGGCATCGAAGTCGCGACCAACCTGTACGACCGCCTGCTGCGCTATGAAGCCGAGGATGTCACCAAGATGGTCGGCGGCGTCGCCAACATGCCGTCGGTCAGCGCGGATGGCAAAGTGTTCACCTTCAAACTGAAACCGAACCAGAAATTCCATTCCGGCGCCCCGATCACCGCGGAAGATTGCGCCTTCTCGCTGCAACGCGTGGTCCTGCTCGATAAAACCCCGGCCTTCCTCGTCACCCAGCTTGGCTGGACCAAGGCGAACGTGAAGGACCTGGTGAAAGCCACCAGCGCGGACACGCTGCAATTCACCATCACTGAGAGCTACGCGCCCTCGATGGTGATGAACCTGATGACCTCCATCATCGCCTCGATCGTGGAGAAAAAGGTCGCGCTGGCTAACGAAAAAGACGGCGACCTCGGCAACACTTGGCTGAAGACCAACTCGGCCGGCTCCGGCGCCTACAAGCTGCTGTCGTGGAAGGCCAACGAATCGGTCAGCATGGAATCCTATCCCGGCTTCCGCATGGGCCCGGCCAACCTCAAGCGCGTCGTCATCCGCCACGTCGCCGAGCCGCAGACCCAGCGCCTGATGGTGGAAAAAGGCGATGTGGACGTCGCCCGCGACCTCAGCGCGGACCAGATCAAGGCCGTGCGCGCCAACAAAGACCTGCGCATTGAAGACTTCGCCGGCGCCAACACCTGGTATCTCGGCCTGAACATGTCGGACGAGCGGCTAAAGAACGAAAAAGTCCGCACCGCGATCAAAATGCTCGTCGACTATGACGGCATGGTGAACACCTTCCTCAAAGGCCAGTTCTTCGTCCAGCAGAGCTTCCTGCCGGTCGGCTTCTTCTCGGCGATGAAATACACCCCCTTCAAGCTCGACGTGGCGAAGGCCAAGGCATTGCTGGCGGAAGCCGGCTACCCCAACGGCTTCACCATCAAGCTAGCCTCCAACAACTCCGCCCCCGGGCCGGAAATCGCCCAGTCAATCCAACAGACCATGGGTCTGGCCGGCATCAAGGTGGAAATCGTCACCTCGGATCGCAAGACCGTGCTCGGCGACTACCGCGGCCGCAAAAACCAGATGACCTTGATGAGCTGGGGTCCGGATTACTTCGATCCGCACACCAACGCCGACACCTTCGCCCGCAATACGGACGATAGCGATGGCGCCGCCACCAAGCCGCTCGCCTGGCGCAACCACTGGTCGATCCCGGAAATCTCCGCCCAAACCGCACTCGCGGCGAAGGAACTGGACGCCGGCAAGCGCAAGGCGATGTACGAAGCCCTGCAGAAGAAGGTGACCCTGGAAGGCCCGTTCGTGCTGATGTTCCAGAACGTCTCCGAAGTGACGTTCCGTAAGAACGTGTCCGGCTTCAAGCTCGGCATCACTGAAGATCTGAACTTCTATCGCACGGCAAAAAAAGCCTGACCGTCCACCAAACAATATGTCGGACGGACGTATGACAGTGGCGCGGCGGATCGCCGCGCCACTGCGCAAAATAGGCAGCCTGCTGGTTTCGGTCGGCCTGACCTTTCTGGGCCTGACCTGCGTGACCTTCGTGATCGGTCGGGTGATCCCGATCGATCCGGTGCTGGCCATTGTCGGCGACAAAGCCAGCAACGAGACCTACGAGCGGGTGCGGCTCCAGCTTGGGTTGGATCAACCGTTGCTGGAACAGTACTGGCATTATCTGGTCAAAGTGGTGCACGGCGAATTCGGCACCTCGGTGATGACCGCCCACCCGGTGCTGGACGATCTGCTCAGCGTTTTCCCCGCCACGCTGGAACTGGCGACGCTCTCGCTGGTCATCGGCGTCGTCGGCGGCATTCCGCTCGGCGTTTACGCCGCCGTGAACCGTGGCCGCTGGCAGGACCAGCTCATCCGCTTCATGTCGCTGCTCGGCTACTCGATGCCGGTGTTCTGGCTCGGGCTGATCGGGCTGCTGCTGTTTTATGCCAAACTTGGCTGGGTCGCCGGTCCCGGCCGCGTCGATGTCGGCTTTGACGACATGGTCCCGGTGGTGACCGGCCTGATGAGCATCGACAGCCTGATCGCCGGCGAGGACGAGGTGTTCTGGAACGTCCTCAGCCATCTCGTGCTGCCATCCTCCATCCTTGGCTACCTCTCGCTGGCCTATGTCGCACGGATGACCCGCAGCTTCATGCTCAGCCAGTTGAAGCAGGAATACATCCTCGCCACCCTCGCCAAAGGCCTGTCACCGTTCCGGGTGGTTTGGATCCACGCGCTCGGCAATGTGTGGGTACAACTGGTGACCGTCATCGCCCTCACCTTCGGCAGCCTGCTCGAAGGCGCGGTGTTGACGGAAACCGTGTTCGCCTGGCCGGGCCTGGGGCTTTATCTGAAAAACTCACTGTTCGCCGCCGATCTTAATGCGGTGCTGGGCGGCACAGTGCTGGTGGGCGTGGTTTATATCGTGCTGAATATGTTGTCAGACGTGGTCTACACCCTGGTCGATCCGCGCGCCCGGGGGCAAGGCTGATGAGCGTGCGCACCTGGTTGCTAGACCCTGCCCCGGCCAGCCGCCGGCAAGCCCAACTGGGCGGCTGGTTCCGCGCCTGGCTGGCCTTCCGCCGCAACACCCTGGCAATGACCGGTCTGGTCATCGTCGCCCTGCTGGTGTTGATCGCCATTTTTGCCCCCGTCCTCGCGGACCGCACCCTCGCCGTGCAGCAGGTGCTGGAAGACCGCCTGCAAGGGAGCTCCGCCCTGCATTGGTTCGGCACCGATGAACTCGGCCGCGACATCCTGACGCGGATGATCTTCGGCGCCCGCATCACCCTGGTGATCGTCTTCCTGGTCAGCGCCATCGTGGTGCCGATCGGCCTCGCCATCGGCCTGCCCGCCGGCTATTTCGGCGGCTGGGTGGATGCGGTGCTGATGCGCATCACCGACATCTTCCTCGCCTTCCCGCGTCTGGTGCTGGCGCTCGCCTTCGCCGCCGCGCTCGGGCCAGGCATTGAAAACGCCGTCATCGCCATCGCGCTCACCGCCTGGCCGCCTTACGCCCGGCTGGCGCGCGCCGAAACCATGACGCGCCGTAACGCCGAGTTCATCCAGGCCGCCAAGCTGCTCGGCGCCTCGGAGTTCCGCATCCTGGCCACACAAATCCTGCCGCTCTGCCTGCCCAGCGTCATCATCCGCCTCACGCTGGACATGGCCGGCATTATCCTCACCGCCGCCGGCCTCGGCTTCCTCGGCCTCGGCGCCCAGCCGCCCGCCGCCGAATGGGGGGCGATGGTATCCTCCGGCCGGCAGGTCCTGCTCGATCAGTGGTGGGTCGCCACCCTGCCCGGCCTCGCCATCTTCGTCACCTCGCTCGGCTTCAACCTGCTCGGCGACGGCCTGCGAGACGTCTCGGACAGCCGCTCATGACCGACACCCTGCTCTCGGTGCGCGATGTGCGCGTCGTCTAACCCGGTGATGACGGCGATTTCCACGCCGTGCGCGATGTCAGCTTCACCCTCGGGCGCGAACGGCTCGGCATCGTCGGCGAAAGCGGCTCCGGCAAATCCACCACCGGCCGCGCCATCATGGGCCTCGTCGCCGCCCCCGGCCGCATCACCGCCGATGAAATGCGGCTGGGCGATCTCGACCTCACCCGCATGAACGAAGCCGGTTTCCGCAAACTGCGCGGCAAACGCATCGCCATGGTGCTGCAAGACCCGAAATACTCGCTGGACCCGGTGATGACGGTGGGCGACCAGATCGCCGAAACCCACCGCCAACACGTTAACGCCGGCCGCAAAGCCGCCCGCCACGCGGCGCTGGAAATGCTGGAAGCGGTGCAAATCCGCGACCCGGAGCGCGTCTACGGCCTCTACCCACATCAGGTCTCCGGCGGCATGGGCCAGCGGGTGATGATTGCGATGATGCTGATCGCCGGCCCGGATATCCTGATCGCGGACGAACCCACCAGCGCGCTCGACGTGACCGTGCAAACCCAGGTGCTCGCCATCATGGACAATCTGGTGCGCAGCCGCGGCATGGGGCTGATCCTCGTCAGCCACAACCTGCATCTGGTATCCTCGTTCTGCGACCGGGTGCTGGTGATGTATGCCGGCCGGGTGTTGGAAACCTGTGCGGCCGGCGATCTGGCCAACGCCAAACACCCCTATACCCGCGGCCTGCTCGCTGCCCTGCCCGAACTCGGCCACCGCCGCGCGGAACTGCCGCAATTGCAACGCGACCCGGCCTGGCTGGAGGGCCCGCTATGATCGTGCTCGAACACGCCAGCGTCTATTATGGCGCCGGCAGCAAGCGGGTCGCCGCCGTGCGTGATGTGTCGCTGCGCGTGGCGGAAGGCGAGGCGTTCGGCCTAGTGGGCGAATCCGGCTCCGGCAAATCCACCGTCCTGCGCGCCATCGCCGGGTTGATCCCGCACGCCCAAGGCGTCGTCCGCCTCGCCGGGCACGATATGGGCGCCCGCCGCCCCACGGAATCCCGCCGCATGGCGCAAATGGTGTTTCAGGACCCGTACGGCTCGCTGCACCCCAACCAGACCGTCGATCAAACCCTGTCCATGCCGATCGCCATCCACAAGCTCGGCGATGCCGACCGCCGCGTGCCAGCGGCGTTGGCAGAAGTCGGCCTGGGCCGCGAACACCGCTTCCGCTACCCGCACCAACTCTCCGGCGGCCAGCGCCAGCGCGTCGCCATCGCGCGCGCGCTGATTCTGCAACCACGCATTTTGTTGCTCGACGAACCCACCTCGGCCCTCGATGTGTCGGTGCAGGCGGAAATCCTCAACCTGCTCACCCGCCTCCGGCGCGAACTCGGGCTGACCATGCTGATGGTCAGCCACGACCTCGCGGTCATCGCGCATTTATGCGAACGTATCGGCGTGATGAGCGGCGGCGAATTGCTGGAAACCACCACCGCAAACGCCTTGGCCGCCGGCAATGTCAGCCACCCCTACACCCAGGCGCTGCTCCGCTCCAATCAGGGGTTCGATGCGTCCGGCGTCACCGGCTAAAGCCCGCGGCGCCGGCGGCGCGCCAAGCCCAGCGCCCCAACCCCAAGGCCCAGTATCCCGAGCGATACCGGGTCCGGAACCGCAACCGTCTGGCTGTTGGAAACCGAGAGATTGTCCAAATAGCCGTATTGCCCGCCCGCCGACCCGCCGGCGAAGATGGAGAAATTATTCGCGGATACGAAATAATTCTGCCTCTGAGAGGCCGTGACAATGCTGGAATAATTGGCGCTGATCCCCAGCAGCACGATATTGCTGAGCACACCGGTATCAACATTCACATCATAGCTCAGCCCGTAAAACGTGTTGGCCGCGATGCCGGACAGCGCAATGGTCGCCTCATTGATACCCAGATGTTCAAATTCCAAATTGCCATCAGGTGCAAGCCGCAACCCGGTAAAATAGTTCCATTGGCTGCCGGGAACACTGTTGAACCCGACCCCGATACCCCGATTTGGCACGCCGACCGAGCCCGCGAGATTACCGAGTGAAATATCGGCCGCAACATGCAACACCCCGGTGAAATAGCCTGCCATCGGCGCATCAAGCGACACATCGGCGCCAAATTGCAGGTGATTGCTTGCCGTCTGCGTAACCCAGCCGGACTGGGAGGAAACGAACGTGCTCGCCGGCAGATCCGCCAGGTTCGGCGTCGCCCCATCCATGTTGGTGCCGTCGGTCCGGTTAAAATTCTCCGCCATAATCACGGTTGCCGCAGCCGGGTACGCCATGGCGCTCCCAAGCGCGATATACACGATGGCCAGGCGAAATTGAGCGATGGCGCGCATTGGAATTCCTTGATCATGATGCAAACACCATGACCTCAGCAATTATCGCGCCATCACTCAAAACGCCTTTTTGCTCTTATTTATTTGAGCGTTTGCAACTTCATAATATTTTTGCAACAATTTCAGACATTCGAGCTGACACATTTTGTAAACTATCCCGACACCGGCAAAGGCGCGGCGCGGGTCTCACACCGGCGGACGGCGATACATCCCCGCCCCGATCAGCACGGCCCCCAACAGCACAGCGCCCCCGCTTAACAACGGTGGGATCGCATGCGTCGTCGCCTCGTTGGTCTCGATCTTCAGGTCCCCGATGCGCGCAACCTCTTTGGTCTGCTGGGTGGTAAAGATCGGCACCGCATAGGCTGATATACCGATCAGCATTAACACCACACCTATCATGATCTGCCCTCGCATCGTTCTCTCCCCCCTGCTAGATCTTCACCCTAGCGCCCTATCCATTCCCCCGCGCAGGTTCGGAAACTACTCAGCCCGGTTGGCATGCCCATTGCTTATTCCCCCGTGCGGACATCATTCAGCACGAGGGCAAAATGACCGAAAATCCCAGCTTCGTTGACCAAACCATCACCACGATCGCGCTCTGGCACGGCATCACGCCGCCCAACCCGATCGCGCTGGCCATGGTGGAAGATCTCGGCAAAACCATCGCTGATTTCGCCGCTTTGCGCGGGTCGATGCGGTTTGAGGATGAGCCATCCAGCTTCACCGCCGCCTTGCAAACCGCCGCGGCGGTTGAGGTGACGCCATGACCGATCTCGCCAACCTGTCGCTGGTGGAGGCGGCCGCCGCGATCGCCAACAAGCAGGCCAGCGCGGTGGAGGTGCTGCAAGCCTGCCTGGCGGAACTGGATGCGCATGGCGCCGCCGTTAATGCCACCACGTGGGTTGATCGGGATACCGCCTTGCTGGCCGCCCGTGCCGCCGATGCCGCCACCGGCCCGCGCGGCAAATTGCACGGCCTGCCGCTGGCGCATAAGGACATGTATTATCAAGCCGGCCGCCTCGCCACCTGCGGCTCCAAAATCCGTGGCGATTTCCGCCCGGACTATACCGCCACCGTGATCGACCGCATGACCGCTGAGGGCGCCTATAGCTTTGCCGGCCTCAACATGGCCGAGTTCGCCATGAACGGCACCGGTCATAACCGCCATTTCGGCCACTGCAACAATCCCTGGCGGCTGCCCTACATCACCGGTGGCTCGTCCAGCGGCTCCGGCGCCGCCGTCGCCGCCCGGTTCACCTACGCCGCCCTCGGGTCAGACACCGGCGGCTCCATCCGCCTGCCCGCCGCCGCCAACGGCGTCTCCGGGATCAAGCCCACTCAAACCCGGGTCTCGCGCTACGGCGTGATGCCGCTGTCGTTCAGCGCCGATAATGTCGGCCCGCTCGCGCGCACCGCCCGCGACTGCGCCCGCATTCTCTCCGTCATCGCCGGCCACGACCCGATGGACCCAACCAGCGCCCAAGTCGCGGTACCCGACTATGAAGCCGAGTTGGACGGCGATCTCCGCGGCCTGAAAATCGGTGTGCCCACCACCTACTTCCTGGACGGTGCAGACGCCCCGGTGGAAGCCGCTTTCACCACCGCCTTGGCGGTACTGGCCGCGCGCGGGGCAGAAATCGTCCCCATCGTCCTGCCGCTCATGCCGGAAATCCTCACCTATGGTTCGGTGCTGTCCCGGGTAGATGGCGCCACCATCCATGCCCAGTGGATGCGCGAGCATCCGCAAGATTACGCCATCCACATCAACGCCCGCATGTTCGGCAGCTACGCCGTGCCTGGCGTCTATTATGTGGAAGCCCAAAGCCGGCGCGGGCCGGTGTTGCAAGCCTTCGCGCAAGACGTGTTCAGCAAAGTCCATGTTCTGGCCAGCCCGACCATCAAAGTCTGCCTGCCCACGCTGGCGGAAACCGATGTCGATGCCGGCGCGCCGGATGGGATGGCCAAATCCACCGCCGTCGTCGGCAACACCCGGCCGTTCAATTATCTCGGCCTGCCCGTGGTGAGCGTGCCGTGCGGGTTTGACCCGAACGGCCTGCCCATCAGCCTATCCCTTGCCGCCAAACCCTTTGCCGAGGCGATGGCGCTAAAGGTAGGAGATGCGTATCAGCGAGATACCGATTGGCATTCGCAACGGCCAATGTTCAGGCAGTAGCACTCCTTTTATCGTAACAACGCTCCGGCCCCGTACACTCCCACCAACCACGGGAGCGTACGGCAACGCCACGGACCAGACGATTTTTTGTGCTTTTGGGTACCCAAAAATGCCCAAATGCTTTCCTAAATCCGCCCCGCCCGCCCCACCACCGCATTCAGCAAAACATTCGCCCCCGCCTCGCAATGCTCCGGCGCGCACCATTCCAGCTCACTATGCGACAGGCCATCCCGGCACGGCACAAAGATCAATTCGGTCGGGCACAGCAGCGTCATGTTAAATGCATCATGGCCCGGCCGGGTGCGCATGCGCTGCACGGATAACCCAAGCGCCTGGGCGCAAGCTTCGGTGAGTGCGATCATCTCCGGATGGAAATGGATCGGATCGCGTCGCCGTTGCACAATCGTGTTAAACGTCAGCCCGGTTTCTGCGCTAATGCGTGCCCGCTCGGCCTCAATCTCGGCTGCCATCGCCAGCATGCCCGCCTCTTCCGGATGCATCAGGCCGTAGCTCAACGTCGCCCGATGTGGA
>Ga0164296_1003774_pt1 | contig 14109 bp, 14 predicted proteins | sample GEODES057metaG_FD_113533 | JGI IMG/M metagenome (GOLD analysis project Ga0164296, IMG submission 113533) | Dystrophic lake water microbial communities from Trout Bog Lake, Wisconsin, USA - GEODES057 metaG | ecosystem: Environmental > Aquatic > Freshwater > Lake | place: USA: Trout Bog Lake...
AGATACTGACCACCACATGCTCCACACAAAACTAATTCTTCATTTTTGCAATCTATATTCTTTGATGTCGATATCCAAATTGAGGACTTGGCTATATATTTTTGATTTTTGAATTCATTCCAAAATAGTCTATAAACCGTTAGCATTGCGTCATTTCTTGAATGACCTCTTTTTAAAGCATTTGTGTATTCAACTGCAAGTGCTGAATATTGCATTCTGACACCTAATTTGATTGATCTTGCTGTAGCTGATCCAGGAATCCCATTTGGTGGTCTCACTCCTAGCTCTTTGTAACAGTGTTTGGCATATAACTCAGCTCTCTCTGAGCCAACAATCCATACAATATCCTTGATTTTGGTATGCCACTCAACCAACTCTTCGATCAAGGCAAATTCTTTAGACGTTAATCTTTTTTTAGATAACTGCATTTTTAACATTTACCGTTGTGTGTAGAAAAAGCTTTCTACTTTCATTCGAATGAATTTGTATTGCTTTAAGTAGGCTTTTTTCCTCAATGCAGGGTTGCAATATAAAAATATCAGCTCTAACAAGAGTTTCAATCTGGTCAAAAGACAAATTTCTCAGCATTCTTATGATTGACATCGAGCAATTGATTTGAGTCGACAACTCTATGATTGAGGACTCCTCTGCGCGAAGACAAATATTAATAAATCGCTTATTGATTTCTTTTATTTCATCTCGTACCAAGAGATTATTCATGTCGCATCCTTATCAAGATAATGATCTGATTGATAAGGAAGGATAATTGATTTTTAGCTTAAATAATACTTTTAAATTATTATTTTCAATAAAAACATAAATAATTAGTATTTTTTATGTATTTATAGGGGTTAACCATGGATCTACGACGCAGTGAATTGCTCCTGAAAGTCCAGATCCTGAGACCGTATGCAAAGCAGACTCCATTTGGTCTAAATTAAAGTGGTGGGTACAGAGTTTATCTAAAGGGAAGTCGCCACTTGCAATAATTTCCAATGCCATCTCGACTGCTTGAAAGCTATGACCTCGCATTCCCCTTACAGTCAAGTGCTTTCTAAAGAGTTGATCGCTGTGAAACTCGTTCACGGGGACTCCTTTGCGACCGCATAACATGACAAGTCCACCCTTTCGAGCAATTTGAATGGCTGAAACAATCGTATCCGATCCACCAGACGCACAGTCTATGACCACATCAGCGAGAAAGCCACCTGTCAAATCCGCTACATTCTCCAATAAATCAACTTCATCAACACAAAGCGTATGAGTTGCACCCAATTCACGCGCTAGAGCCAAGCGATGAAGATCTTTTGTAAGACCAGTCACAATGATCATTGAAGCCCCTGCTTGTTTCGCCGCAACTACACAAGCCAATCCCTGTTGCCCGGGTCCTTGAACGACAATACATTTACCCAGTGATGCTTTTCCTTGAAGCGCTGCCCACTCAATACCATTACCCAACGGAAGTGCAAGAGTTGCAAGTATTGACGACACATTAGATGGAACTTTGTGAAAAACGGTATTGGCGTGCAAGTATTGATAATGTGCATAACCCCCCCATAAAGAAGGACGAATTGCGACTGGGGTTGATCCATAACGCACGCCGTTTCCTAACAAAGAATCTGTTTCATCACAAAGTCTGAAGTCACCCGTTCGACAATAGTTGCAATGACCGCAAGGAAGATATTCCTCTAGAGCAACCCTATCGCCCTCTTTGACGCCCCACCTTGAAAAAGCCTCTGAACCAATTTGAGAAATCACTCCAACTGTTTCATGTCCAAGAATCATGGGACCTTTTGTCTGAGGGTAGTTTTTAAAATAAGGCCAGTCGCTTCCACAAATACCTGTTTTCTCAACTTTCAATAGTCCTGTTGAAGAGGTGATTTCAGGGAAGTCAAATTGCTCAAGTTTGATCTTCAAATCAGGATATGCGACAGCTGCTAGTATTTTCTCAGAACTCAAGGTTGACCTTTATTAAATTAATTATTCCAGAGTGATATCGGCTTTTTTGACAACTTGACTCCACATTTTGATCTCGTTTTTTACCAAAATATCAAGTTTGTCTGGGCCACCACCAACAGGCGTGACACCCATTTTGATCATTGCAGCCTGTACGTCCGGTAGTTTTAAAATTTGATTGAACTCAGTGTTGAATGCGCTCAATTGATTAGATGGCAGATTCGCAGGGGCCGAAATACCGAACCATGCATTGATGATAGGTAGATTAAAACCCGATTCGAAGAAGGTAGGAACTTGTGGAAATTGACTTGATCGTGTATTACCCATGACAGCAAGCATTTTCATCTTTCCACTTTGAACCAATTGAGTTGCGGTTTGTAAAACTACAAATCCTGCTTGAACATGGCCTGCAACAATGTCAGACATGGAGTTTGCACTGGCCTTGTATGGAACATGAGTCAATTGCAAGCCTGTACTTTGTAAGAACATCTCCATGGTTAAGTGATGAACACTTCCAACTCCAGGGGAGGCGTAATTGACGGATCCAGGGGGTTGTTTAGCTACATATTCCACAAATTCCTTCATGTTCTTTGCTGGAACTGAATTCGTGACTACAAAAACCAACGGACTGTTTCCCAATAAAATAATTGGCGAGAAATTTTTGATTGGATCATATGGCAAGTCGGTTCTCAATGCGGCCAAGGTACTAAAAGCTGTAGCTGAAAACAAAAAAGTTTTACCATCTGGAATAGCTTTAGCCACATAGTCAATTCCAATTAGACCTCCTGCGCCAACTCTGTTATCCACCATAACTGGAGTCGATGAACGCGCGCTGATCTTGGAGCCAATTAGCCTTGCCAGCTGATCTCCAGTTGTACCAGCAGAGGACGGAACAATAAATTGTAGTGGTGGACCAGAAACTGCAATACTTTGCGAGTGGATTTGATCTACCCATAACAAAAGAAAGGGTAAGAACCAACGAAGAATGGATTTCATTTCTTCACCAAATCAAACTGAGATTTTCGATACGTGTGATTTGCCAAGTTCTGCTTTCAAATTTTCAGCAGCGGCTTCTTTGAAGGATGCATCGACAGGAAGTTGAACTGATGCAGAACGAACCAAATGGGATTCTTGGGATAAACCTGGAGGTTCAATTCCTTTCTCCAAGTTCCTAGCAGCTTTAAGCAAACGATTGCGAGCCATGATAATTGCATTATCAGTTGACACCAAATTTTCTTTTGTACGATCTTGGAGGGGCCCCATACTTTCTTGAAGTGAGGCATCTTGCATGCCAATGCCTTTAATTCCACTGTAATATCGACCAGACTTTTGCAAGTCTCGGTCAATCAGATAATCATTTCGTTTGTTGGCAACAGGTAAATAAGTGCCAGGAATCAATTCAGCGTACATTCCTTCACCGTTATCCATTGAATGAATTTCACTTTGTGAAAGTGGTGCCGCAGGTTTGTGGGTCATACTCCAGACCCAGCAATTTTCATCATCTATGGGTACAAAGGCATGCCCATTCAGAGCATTTTCACCGTAAGGAGGAATCATGGTGTACCAAGGCATCAGCCATTGAGAAATTCTCCAATAATAGAAACCGGGTTCAGCATTTCTTCTGGCGCCAATCAACAAACCGGCTTCAGACTCTTGAACTTCAAAATGAGGTTTTTTATCGCCTTGAAATTTTGCTCCCTTTGTACCTTTGTGCAATGGATCAGTGTGCAGTTCCCCGCTATGCAGAAATGAAACATGACTGGAGTCAATACCACCTTCCATAGCTTGCAAATAGTTACATTCTTGCAATCTCTTTGAAACGTACCGATTTTCAGGAGGAACTAAATTCCATTCAAATTTGGGTAGAGGCGGCTTTTCAATTTCATCTCCCATGAATGTCCATATGACACCACCTTGCTCGATGCAAGGATAAGATTTAAGCTTGATCTTTTGACAATATCCGCTCTCATCTGGCTCAGATGGGACCTCAACACATTGACCATTGACATCGTATTTCCATCCATGATACGGACAACGAATACCATGTTCTTCGTTTCTTCCAAACCATAGTGAAACACCTCGGTGAGCACAAAACTCATCAATCAAACCGATGGTTCCATCCGTATTTCTAAATGCTAACAACTTCTCCGATAAGACAGTCACTCTGATTGGAGCACCATCATTCTCAGGAAGTTCAGTAGAAATCAACAACGGAATCCAGTATCGTCTAAACAAACGGCCCATAATCGTATCTGGACCAGTTTTACAAAGTGCATCATTTACTTCAGACGAAATTGACATTTAAAGCTTCCTCGGTTTTAATTGAATTTAAAAAAGTTAATGCTATTTTAACGATCTTGTATGCTTAATTTACTCTTCACTTATGGAACACTGCTTAGTGGATTTACAAATGAGGCAGCAGTGAAACTTCATCAAACTGCCACTTTGATTGGAAAAGCAAAGTGCAATGCAAAAATGTATCTGATTAAAAATCAATATCCAGGTGCAGTTCTAAGTAAGTTTGACTCTGATTGGATTGAAGGAGAAATTTGGAATCTCGCTGATCCTTTCGCAACATTTATACATCTCGATAAATATGAAGAATGCTCAAAATCGGATCCAAAACCTCACGAATACCAAAGAATACAAACTCAAGTTTTCACAAATGACATATCTTATCTCGTATGGATTTACGAGTACATTGGTATTTACGATTCCCTCAACAAGATCGAATCAGGTATATTTGAATCAAGATGAAGTAGAGTGATTATTCTGGCTGAATATTGGTCATTGATATGACCTTAGTCCAGAGCTTGGATTCAGCTTTTGTCAAGTTCAACAACTCCAATGGAGTGGAAGTCTTGATGATCAAACCTTGTTTTTTGAAACTTTCCTTTATTACAGGATCTTGAAGTGAAGAAATGATTGCGTTGCGATAGTTTTCGACCAAAGCTTGAGATAGTTTTGGTGGCCCCCAAATTGAAAACCAGGGGTCTACTTGAAAATCTTTAGCACCCAACTCACTCAAAGATGGAATGTCAGGGAAATCTGGATGCCGCGCTTTAAGTGTGCCACCAATGATTCTCAACTTGCCTGACTTCTCAAGTGGAACCGCAACTTGAATAGGCATGAACATGCATGGTACTTGACCTCCTAAAAAGTCATTGAAAGCTTGAGAAGAGCCTTTGTAAGGTATGTGCTCTATTTGAGCTCCTGTCAATTGTTTTAACAATTCCATAGACAGGTGATGATGTGTTCCAACCCCGGGTGAAGCATAAAAAAGATTTTTATTGGCTTTGCTCCAAGTAACAAATTCGCTTAGAGATTTGACATCAACGGATGGGTGTATAACCAATACGAATGATGATGAAGCAACTTGAGTAATCGGAGTGAAGCCATTGATTACATCAAAATCTATATTTTTATATAACAACGGCAATGTCACCGTTGTTGCAGGTATGACAAGTAGTAAATTAGGGTCGTTCGACTTTGCGACAAAGCTCATTCCGATCATGCTAGAGGCGCCTGCTCTGTTGTCCACCAAATAACTCATCTCTAACTTTTCTGAGACCAAGGGACCAATCGCGCGGGCAATCGTGTCAGGCGTTGTTCCTGGTGTTAGAGGCACAAGAAATTTGAGTAACTTGTTTTGCGCAATCGCAATCGCAGAGGACAAAAATGCATTTGTGGCAACAGTTGCGCTTGCAAAGCGCTTAAGGAATAAACGCCTAAAGTTCATCATATTAAAGAATGAAACTCACCAATCCCATCGCACCAAGTTCATAAGCATCAAGAATGGCTTTGCGATGTGCGATATGGATCGTCTGATCAGTAACGATTAACTCATTTTGATATTGGCCAACAAAGGTTCGAATATCGTCATTGCGTCTGAAACGATGAATTGTGAAATTGGCTTGAATTTTTACGTTTGAATGAGTTGAATCAATATCAATTCGCTCTAGGATTCGAACATTAGAGATAAATCTCCTCGTTCTTGAATGTGGAAATTCAGCATGAGCATTCCGGTCTTTTAACCTGACCACTCGCTCCTCAGTTCGTCTTTTATCGTCCGCAATCATAAAAAGGGCTTTAGAAGACATAGAGCTTGGAGAATCATTAGATGGAACCTGGTAAGTGCAATTTGCATCCAACAATTGAAGCCATTCATCTAACTTCCACTCATCCAATAAAGAGGCCTCTAAAAATAGAAAGTCCTCGATTCTTTCACGCGAAATGTTTAAGGAATTATGTTTCATGATCACTGTCCCTCATCTTTTTTGGACATCAACTCAAGCCATTGCAACCAAAAAGCACGAAGATGGAGTTCGTCGGTATTGAGTTGCTCGCCCTCTTTGGCCATACCTCTTGACATCACAGACCATGGAATTTCTTTAAAGGTAGCCATTCCCTTTTGAACGGATTCTAGGGCTTCTACATCATCTGGAGTTGCGAAGCCTCCAGGACCATAAAACGTTAAAAAACTATCGAGTCGAATTGATCTTGCTTCAGCAGACTCCTCAACAGGCCCCAAAGCCCAAGCCCTTACTTTCATTAAATCTGGAGCTTGGGGGTGAAATGTTCGGATCGTTACTGAGGACCCATCGTTTAAAACCAAATTTGGGAAAACAACTAAGTTTCTGTTGGTATCAGCTACTCGAGTTGCACGTTCTTCACCTAAGCGCTCGAAGAGTTCAGCTCTGATTTTATCAATTTCAGGTTTTGCAGCCTCACCATAAATGGGTATCCATTTTGCAACTGGACGACCTCTAAAATTCACGTTGTCAATTACTGCATGTCCGTTCCCCAATGCTTTTCCTATGCCATGAGATGGCATCAAGTGACCCTTTTCGGGACGCTTGATCTCAACACCAGATCGTTTCATGTAGTTGAGCCATGTGGAGTGAGTGGTAATTAGATGATAGTCATCAAAGCTATTTTCGACCAACAACTTCCAGTTGGCTTTCATGTCATATTCCTGAGTTCCCTCAATGACTTCCATGGAGCCACTTGGAGACTGATCAACGATCAAATCAATGTACTCTTTGGCTCCAGCTAAATAATCATGCAGTGAGCTGGATTTGGGATTAAAAGAAACAAATACGAACCCTTTATAGGAATCAACGTGTGCAGGCTCTGCCAAATTCAACTTTGATTGATCAAAACTAGGCGGGTAACTTGACTTTCCAGGGACTCCATCTAACTCACCGTTGATATTGAAGCTCCAACCATGATAAAAACACATGAAACCTTTGGCGTTTCCTGAAGTCTCTCTACATACCAATGCAGCTCGATGCCGGCATGCATTTAGGTAAACGCGAACCTTAGAAGATGAATCACGACACATAATAACTGGACGACCACAAATGCTTCGCGTTTGAAAGTCTCCGACGTTCTTGACCTCTGACTCATGACCGACATAGATCCAACATTTTTCAAAAATGAGCTCCATCTCATCATCTAATACAGATTGCTCAACCAAAGCCCTTCTATTCACTTGGAAGTCATGGTTAGATGGATCATTGATCACATAACCCGATTTATACATAATGCAACCTCAAAAAAATTAAAAATAATTGTTGGACATCATTCACCAACATCATCTGAAGACTCTTGCCAAAACCCCAATAATTGTTGAGCGGCACGGTCCGAGAAGCTGAACAAAATACATGACTTGTCTGATTCAAAGTGGTACTGTTCCCAGGAAGGTACCACGAGGACATCATGCGGCTTCAGGTAAACTTCTTTGTCTGAAAGATAGACCACGCACTCGCCACTAGCTACATTGAAGACAGTATTTTCAGTACTTCTATACTTTTTCCCTTTAAAGCCTTCTGGAATCAATTGCATGAAAGCCGCCATGGTTCTAAATGGATAATGGCCATTACTCGGATTTGCATAACGCATTTTGTAACCATGGCAAGGATTGGCAACTATCTTTGTATCGCTAAGCATGCTGTTCAACAATGACTTAGTTTTCACAAATGGGTAAATGAGTAAATTTTCATATCCTCCAGAATCTAATCCATATTGGATGGGTAGCATACCGGCACCAAAACTCAAAATAGACTGATTAGCCGTTTTTGTCACTGGATAAACATCGTTCGGATAATTCTCTCGAAAATGCGCACCAAAGAGACTGGTAAATGGAGTATCCAGACCATCCATCCATACCACTGGATTGTTGCCAAGGTTTCCATGATCATGCCAAGACCAGCTTGGTGTAACAATAAAGTCGCCGGGATGGATATCAATTTTTTCACCTGAAATTGATGTGTATGCACCCTCTCCTTCAACCACGAAACGAAGCGCATTTGGAGTATGCCTGTGTGAAGGGGCAATCTCGCCTGGCAATATGATTTGCAATCCTGCGAACAACGAGTTTGCAATGAATGAACTCCCTCTTAGTGAAGGATTTTCCATTACCAATACACGGCGATCAGCCCTTTTCTTGTCAATCAATTGTGAAGCTTGATCAAGCAAAGGCCTAGTTAACTCATATGGCCAATGTGCAGTTACGCAATTTGATCCTGGTTCAAGTTTTACTGTTCTATCCCACAAAGGCATTAAATGATGACCTGATATCTCAGTGGCAAAATTTTTTAATTTTTCAGGATCAGGCACAAGCATAGGAAAAAATTAAGTTTAAAAAGAAGGTCAATTCGAAATCAATTGAATGAGAATTAAGTCAGACAATATACAAAACACGAACATATTCAAGCATGTAGAAATGAAAGCGTTTCAGATGGAGGAACAAGACTTCAATCCTCTTAGCAATACTGAATAATCATTACGTTTATGTTAACATGAATTGAACTTATCGCAGGTAAAAACGGTCTTCGCACAATTCTAAAAAATTGAATTTTTAAAGAGCATCAAACAAATGTTGATTCGATTTTTTGTATTTTTAATCAGCTCTGCAATCTTTTATATATTTCCTTTTTGTTTTGCTCAAGCACAAAACGCAAATTTGAATTTTCCCAATAGATCGATCACTCTGGTGGTTCCATACACAAGTGGAACTACTGCAGACATTCTGGCGAGAAACATTGGCACACAATTGGCTGTGAAATTCAAAACACCAATCATGGTTGACAACCGCGCAGGTGCATCAGGAATAATTGGGACAGACTTAGTTGCCAAAGCTCAGCCCAATGGTTACACACTCTTGTTCACTGCAACCTCCCATGGGACGATTGCGGCTCTAAAAGATAAGCTTCCCTACGATGCATTGAATAGCTTTACACCAGTCATACTTCTGGCAAAAAGCACTATGGGACTAGCTGTTAATCCTCAGTTACCCATTAATTCAGTTAAAGAATTTATTGAATACACGAGAAATCATCCAAAGGAATCTTATTATTCATCACCTGGTGCAGGTGGTATTCAACACTTGGCAATGGAACTGTTAGCCCAAGAGTTAAATCTAACGCTCACCCATGTTCCTTATAAAGGAGCAGCAGGAGCTATGACAGATCTCATTGCAGGACAGGTTCAATCCAGTATTGTGTCAATGCAAACATCAAGCAGTTTCATCAACAGCGGGCAAATCAAAATGCTAGCGGTTCTCAGCGAAGAAAGATCGAGTGCTTTTCCAAATATTCCAACATTCAAAGAGTCTGGATTCAATGGGTTGATTGTTGAGACCTGGTACGGTGTTCTTGCACCAGCTAATCTGCCAACTGATATCTTGAATAAAATTAATGTTGAAATCAATGAGCTTCTAACACTTTCAGAAAATCACGAAAAATTCAATAAGCTTGGGTTGGAAGTGGTAGGCGGGAAACCAGAAGTATTGAAAAAACTAGTAGCAAACGAACTCAATAAATGGAGACGCGTTGTGAAAACCGGAAAAATCGAAGTCAATTAATCAAAGAGAAAAGAGAAATGTAATGAGTATTTTAGAAGATATCGTAATTGCCTCACGAACATGTGTTGAGCACGACGTGATCGATGCATATGGTCATGTGAGCATGCGCAGCGAGGACAATCCTAATCACTATTTCATGTCACGAGACGTTGCTCCTGAATTGATGCACGAGGAAGACATTATGGAATTCGACCTCGATAGCAACCCAATTAATCCCAAAGAGGGTCAACGTGGTTACAACGAAAGGTTCATCCATGGTGAAATTTACAAAGCAAGACCTGATGTAAAGGCCATAGTTCACAATCACTCTCATGCAATTGTTCCCTTCAGCTGCACCACATGTACTTTGAAGCCTATTTTTCACATGTCAGCGTTCATAGGATTAGGCATACCTAACTGGGACATCAGAGATGCTCAAAAAGGAACCGATATGTTGGTTCGAAACAGTTTTCTGGGTAAGTCTTTGGCCGACAAGTTGGGAAAACACCCTGCTGCGTTGATGCGTGGACATGGCTCTGTCGTGGTAGGAGAAAAGATTCAAGTGGCAGTCGGCAGAACCATATACTTAGATAAAAACGCCAAAATGCAATATCAAGCCATGATGATGACAGGTGACGCAAACGCTGTGGTCTATCTTGATGACGAGGAAGTTGCAGCCAATGTTAAATGGCAGGAATACTACCGCTCATGGGATTTGTGGAAGAAAAAATGGCAAAAGAAATTAGCCATTGAAAAAGCTGAAAGAAACTAACATTAAATGAAGATGGGTTGCAAACCATAAATTGCAACCCATTTAAGCTAGCTCAAGGTGTCTTCAACTTTACACCTGGGGCTGCAAATTCTTTTGGGTAGATAACAACCCATTTGCCATTTTGTACTTGCTTGACTTTATAGAGGTCAGATCCACTCATGAAGTTATTGGTTCCATCCCATCGCATTTTCCCTATGATGGTATCGACTTGATTTTTCTTGATCCACGCGGCAAGAGTTTTATCATCTAAGCTCTTTGTTGAAACAACGGCTGCCTCCAAAACTTGCCAGGTTGAATAAGCTACAGAAGCCATCAAATCCACGCTTGGATCGGGTAGGTTCTCGCTCATACCTTTTTCGTGAAATGCTTTGACAAAATTAGCAGCAACTGGATTATTCGTAAATGGCGGATGCTCTTCAAAAACAGTTAGGGCCATGACGCCCTCTCCATTTGGTGACTTGGTCATCAAACTGGGGGCGGGAAAAGTAACGAAACTCAGCGACGGGGAGTAGTCAATTTTCTTCATCGCATCTATCAGCAAGTTACCCTCAACACCGACACCACCAATCCATAGAAAGTCGGGGTTAGCGTCTTTGATACGGGCTGCAATAGCCCCAAAATCTCGATTCCCAAAATCCCAATCTAAGAATAGACTTTCTTTGATTCCTCTTTTCTTTATTTCCTCTCTAGCGCCTTCAGATACAAAATATACAGAAGGGAATTTGCTGCTAACTATTGCTACAGATTTAATAGGCTTTGATGTTGATGACAAAGAGTCAAATACAAGTTTTGGCCATACCTTCTCAATCTCATACGCTCCTCCAGATACCGAAAACTGCATATCGTATTTGGCTTGTGAGGGTAATCCAAAAGTATTGTGTAAAAGTACTTTGTTGAACCTTTGAGCAACACCCATGGCCGACAAGATTGCACCGGTAGCGTATGGTCCAATAACCAAATCCACCTTGTCATCCGTAATTAATTTTTCATAGAGAATCCTAGTCAATTCAGGCTTAGACTGATCATCTTTTAAGACCCACTCGACAGGACGCCCCAGTAGACCACCTCTTTTGTTAATTTGCTCGATGAAAATATCACCAGCAATTTTTTGCATTGCTGTTGTTGCACTAAAGGGACCAGTTAGGGCTAAAGTACTTCCAATTCGAATTGGTGTGGTTTCGGCATACGAACAAATGCCAAAAGGGAGAATAAGAAAAACCAATAAGAAAAAACTAAGTTTTCGCAGAGTTCGCATGAATCACTCCTGATGATGGCTGAAAGTGTCACTGATCGATTCTGATTCCGTTCTTTTGAATTAAATTTTTATATTTCAAACTCTCACTTTGAATGAATAAAGCAGAATCCTTTGGATCCAATCCAACGGCAACATGACCAATTTCACCCAGTTTTTGCTTGATTTGTGGATCGGAGAGTATTGATTTAAGTGCTGTATATAACTTTGATACAACCTTGGGACTAATGTTCTTAGGTCCTGATATCAACCACCAATTTGTGAGATTGAGATCTGGGAATCCAGCCTCTTTGGTCGTTGGTACATTTGGAAGTTCATCAAAACGCTGCGAGCCTGTCGTCGCCAATGGTTTGATTTTCCCAGCCTTAACCTGCGTTCCAACAGCCGACCAAGAACCAAATGCAAGTTGAATATCGCCACCCATCATCGCCATGACCATTGGTGGTGTTCCACGATATGCAATATGTTCTATGCTGTTACCAGAGAGTTGTGAAAACAAAGCGCCAGCCAATTGAGGAGGTGAACCAGTTCCCGGTGATCCATAGTTAAACTTATTTGGATTGGCCATGGCTTGCTGAGAGAACTCTTTAAGAGTTGCAGGACCGGATATCGAAGTCACTGCAATCAAGGGAGCTTCAGCAACCATACTGATCGGCTCAAGTGTGGCAATAGGGTCGTAGCCCAAATTGGCAAATAAATGCTGGTTTACGGAGTAATTGGCTGTTGGGGCCATTAGCAAGGTGTAGCCATCAGGCTTGGCATTGACAACTTCTAAAGTACCAATTTTTCCATCCGCTCCAGTTTTATTATCAACAATAAAGCGTTGCCCCAGTTTAGCCTCTAAAGCAGGACCAATGACCTGAAATATTGCATCTCCAATACCGCCCGCAGCATAGGGATAAACGACTCTCACAGGCTTAGTTGGCCAATCAGCGTTTTGTGCATTTGCAGCAAAGCTAAGCAATGAAGCCAATAAAAAAACCGAGGCGATTTTAGGGAAGAATGGATAGTTAGAACGCATAAACCAATAACAAACAAAGGTTCAATTATGTAACCCTTTGAATATTAAATTTTTAGCGTTTTAACTGTTGACAATATGTAAAAAAACAAAGATAGCAATCGATTTCAAAGCAATTGGTCGCCTTTGACTAGTGCGTATTGCTCCATGTCATAAACAGAGTCGTATATTCGTAATTTAGAACGCTGTATACCCTCGAATTTAAAACCTAATTTTTTTAAAACATTGGATGAGGGAATATTCCCAAGATGGACATCTGCTTTGATGCGGAGAACATTGAGATCTTGAAAATGATGATGAATAATGCTTTTTAAAGCTTCATGCATCAGGCCTTTTCGCCAATGTTTTGGGGAGAGACTAAAACCAATGACCCATTCATCCCAAGGCCTGATTTGAGGCTTTGATGGATAGAGTTCACATTCGCCAATAAATTCATCTTCACCTTTAAGACAAATAGCTCGCTTTTGATAGAAGCCAGCGGCATTCAAATCCATAAATACCTGAATGCTTGAATAGAGAAGTTCTCGACTTTGAGGAACCTCTGTCCCGGCAATCCTAGCAAACTCAGGATCGGACATCAGAAGGAAAAACGCATCTGTATCTTTCAAGTCAATCGGTCGAACGATGAGTCGATCAGTGAGTATGGTGGTGCAGTGAGTCATATTTATTAAGTCAACGGATAGACATTTTAAATCTCAATATTGTTGACATCACAAGTCTTTTGTAAAGATACACGAATCAATTTGGATTGATTGGAGATTGAAAAAAAGAAAGTTTATGCATGGCCTCTTTTTCCCAATTTGAAATCAGCAACTCGTCTTTTAGAGATAGACCAATATCGTCCAAGCCCTCAAGCAGCATCATCCTTTGTGTTGCAGGTATTCTGAAACTACAGAGCTTAACGTTCTCAAAACTGGTAATCATGCAACTGTTTAGGTCAACTGAAATAATTGCAGGTGAACTGCCTGAAAAGACATACTTTTGAACAATATCATGATCGTTCGGGCTCAAGGAAATCGGAAGAATCCCATTCTTGAAGCAATTTTCCATGAATAAATCAGCAAAGCTCAATCCAATCAAACAATCAAAGCCAAACTCTTGAAGAGCCCACACGGCATGCTCCCGCGAACTTCCACATCCAAAATTATCTCCTACCAGTAAAATTTTGGAATCGCGAAACTCAGGTTTTTCAAGTACAAAGTCAGAAATAGATTGTCCACTCGGCGTTCTTCTCAAGTAAGCAAATAAACCAAAGCCTAAATCTG
>Ga0164296_1003775_pt1 | contig 14105 bp, 14 predicted proteins | sample GEODES057metaG_FD_113533 | JGI IMG/M metagenome (GOLD analysis project Ga0164296, IMG submission 113533) | Dystrophic lake water microbial communities from Trout Bog Lake, Wisconsin, USA - GEODES057 metaG | ecosystem: Environmental > Aquatic > Freshwater > Lake | place: USA: Trout Bog Lake...
GTGACGTCGTCGAAAGAGGAAGGGGCGATTGGCCGCATGGTCGAAATCAAAAACATCGTGAACCGCGAGATCACCGGCGCCCCCCTCGAAGCCTACTGGGTGCAGGTCCAACTCCAATTGGAGGTATGTGATTTAGAAGAATGCGACTTTGTAGAAACCCGGTTCCGAGAATTGCCGGACGCCGACGCGTTTGCCGCCATTCCGTCGGATGAGAAGGGCTCGGATCATCGCGGCATCATCCTGTACTTTTTGAGCAACACGCAGGTGGGGTCGACGCCGCATTACGTGTACATGCCCCTGGACGTCGAAGCCGGTACGACCAGCCCGGAAGACCGTCGGTCGACACGGGAGGCGTGGATCGCGGCGAAACGGGCGGAAATGCGCGCGAAAGACTATCTGCTCTACCAGACCATCTACTGGGTTTTAGACGAAATCTCGGTGGTGCGCATACGCCGCAACCGCCGGTGGTTCGAGGCGGCGCTGCCGGTGTTGCGGGAAACGTGGCGCACGATTGAACACGAACGGGTCCACGGGTACGCACACCGGGCGCCGAAACGGAGGTCAGCCGGCGAAACTGGCTGCCTGGTTGACCCTTCGGGTACCCAAACCCAAGGCGACTTAGGGCTGTTTAGGGAAACGGCCCGTCCCGGCACGGAAAGGAAACTGTATGGCGCGCCTCGGGGATTTTGTGTGGTAAAATTATAAAGTTACATACATATCATTATCATTCTGAACATGGATATTGTCAGTAAAAATGCTAAATATGAAGTATATAAAATAACTGATAGCACCAACGATTATTTTAACAAGTATATTGTTAAGTATTTAACAGTACACAATTGGCTACGTAATAATAAGGGAGAAATAGTGGTATTTGAAGAAGTACCATCACATTTTTTTTCTACAGAAGAAAATACTACAGAAGAAAATCAACATCCTAACCCAGCAGGAGGCGGAAAATATAAACGTTTCGTACGTACCATTCGCAAGCGTCAGCGTAAAAGTCGTCCGACGACCCGACGACAGAAACGGTCATCGCGCACCACCTCCCGCCGTCGTTACCGTAAAAAGTAATTCCCAACAAAACAAACATAGATTCAGAATCATATCATATACACTGCAATCAATCAATGTATATGAATTCCATATCTCGCCGCCGTCACACGGTACCTACCCGTCGACGTCCTTCTCGCCATCATCGTCGAAGGGTGATCCGCCGTGGTCGCCCCCGTTACGTTCGTCGTCCGAGAATATTTAGGACGACCGGCGCCGACGCCGACGGGGACGGAGACGCCGTACAATGACACCCGGTCCATGCGGTCATATAATACACATACACGATATACAATGACATTACCGCGTCACAAATCCACGTTGCGCTCGCGACGTACCGAAGGTATTGCGTTTGACAAGAACGAGCCTTCGTTCAGCGAGGAACTCAAACGCATGTTGAAAGAAAAAAAGGAAAAGGATGCCATAAAAAGGCGTTCGCTGGAGTCTGACCTCAAAAAAATGTTGAAAGGAGAGAAAAAACCGTCGGAGTTCGATACAACTCTCAAACGGTTACTGGAAAACCAAAAATTAACGAGCTGGCGACCATTCGGTAAACGAACCGAAGATTATGAGTTGAATCCGGTAAGAGAAGTAGTGGCCGAAATCAGAAAAACGAAACACGGAGGCCGAAGCAACAGCCGCAAAACAAGGCGCCGCACATCTCGCCGCGCTGACCCGCGCAAGCGTTGAACAGTGTATGTGTATGTATGTGTGTATATATACATATACATTTTGCACGGATGTCCACTCCCAACACATCAACCGTCGCACCGTTGATCCACCCCGAAGACATAGATATTGGATTGGAAGGTTCCGCCTCTGTTGCTTCGGCCGCGTCCGTACCGGTACTTCCTCCCACTCCCAGTGTCGCCGCCGCGTCTGACCGGCGTTCAGGCAGTTTCGTGTACAGCCTCACCACCCTTCAGATCGTGGACGCGGTGTCCAAGGCCCTGGGCAACCCTGGATTAACGATCACTCCCGCCGAACACACGTTTTTGACGTCACTGATTCGCGATTCACCGGAAACGTTTGAGGAAGTGAACCAGACGATTCTGGGAATCATGAGTGACGGACGCATCGATTTCCACGACATTCCGCAAATTGTCCTGGTGATTTCCCATATTTTTCGCGCCACTCTACACGGTGATGATGCCGTCCGCCTGCGACAGGTCAACCTGATCCACATCGTGCGGTTGGTCCTCGATGCGTTGCTGGACTCGGGACTGTTGCCGTTGCCCGCCGCCGAAATCGCCGTCATCAAACGTATTGTAGACACTTCGCTCGGGCTCTTGGCGACCGAGCTCCCGAAAGTCGCAGTGGTGATCGAACAAGAATATCTACACTGCCGCCGCATCTGTTGCTGCCTGCCCTGGTTCAACTTTAGCTTTAGTGCAAAGAGGCGCGATGACGACAAACCCTAACCCATCTGTTGATTCGAAGAGACAGCGCGCTACAAGAAGATAAAAATAGCCGCGTATTATATCCCATGTCTGACCTCCTGCTCCCCCCCGAATCCGATTCTTTCCCCCCGTCTTCCTTTTCCACCTCTATTTCTCCTGCTGCGGCCATGCCCGACGACGAGCACATTGAAACCACGACGGAAATGTCTTCCACCGCGCAGGAGTCTACCCAGGAGCGCAAGCCGGCGTTCGTGGAGCCGTTGTTGCAGCCGGACGAGAACCGTTTTGTGATGTTTCCTATACAACATCATGATGTGTGGGATCTTTACAAGCGGTCCGTGGATTCGTTTTGGAAGGTGGAAGACATTGATTTCAGCAAGGATTTGGCGGATTGGAAGCGCCTGACCGACGACGAACGCAATTTCATCAAGCAGGTGTTGGCGTTTTTCGCGGCGAGTGACGGGGTCATTGTGGAGAACCTGGCGCTGCGCTTCATGGCGGAGGTGCAGTCGGCCGAGGTGCGCGCATTCTACGCGTTTCAGAATTTCATGGAAAATATTCATTCGGAGACATATTCGTTGATGATCCAGACGTACATTGATGACGCGGACGAGAAGATGCGTTTGTTCCATGCGGTGGAGCATTATCCGGCGATCAAGAAAAAGTCGGACTGGGCGCGTCGGTGGATCAGCGATGGTCGCAGCAGTTTCAGCACGCGTTTGTTGGCGTTTGCGATCGTGGAGGGCGTGTATTTCAGTTCGTCGTTCGCGGCGATTTTCTGGTTGAAGCGCAAGAACGTGTTGCCTGGTCTGTGCTTGTCGAACGAGTACATTTCGCGCGACGAGGGGTTGCACGTGGAGCACGCCGTGATGTTGTATAGTAAACTGAAGCGCAAGGTTCCGAAGAAGCGGTTCGTCGAGATCATGAAGGAGGCGGTGGACATCGAGATTGAGTTCATTACGGTCTCGATTCCGTGCCGGATGATTGGCATGAACGCGGATTTGATGGTCCAATACATTCGGTTTGTGGCCGACCGCCTGTCGGTGCAGCTGGGGTACGACAAGATTTACGGTGTGAGCAACCCGTTTGATTTCATGGAGCACATTTCGATTCAGAAGAAGACGAATTTCTTTGAACACCGGGTGTCCGAGTACGCCCTGGCCAACAAGAACGTGGACGGCGACGTGTTTGACCTGAACGCCGATTTTTAGATGATTTTTGATATCAGACCGCAGATGTCGGTGTAATATCAAATTAGCTCGCTGCACTATTGTTCTTGTTTTACTGATTGCTGAGAACCGAGCCGTAAATATTCACAAATACCGTTTTACCCAGTCCTGTCCAGCGAACTCCGTCGGTAGAATAGGCCAAAGTGTTTGCAGTTCCGTCTCCCATGGCGACCCATATATTTTGGGTCGCACTGTACCATAATCCGTATCCATTGCTCGAAAAGATGGAAAGTCCGAGTCCGGTCCATTTCACTCCGTTGGTAGAATAGCCCAAGGTGTTGCCTGTACTTCCGGAAGCGACCCAAAGGGGTTGAGCAACACTGTAGGCTGTCCCTTTGGTACCACCTGTAAAAGGCGTCGAGGATACTCCGGTCCAGTTGATTCCGTCTACAGAATATCCTATGGTGGGCGAGTTTCCAAAACCTACGATCCATATATTATTCTGAGCGGCGCCGCCGTTCGTGATGGTTGAATTTTGTGTTAAAGTCCAATTGCTAAAATTGTATCCCGTCCAGCGAATCCCGTCGGTGGAGTACGCGAAATTGTTTCCTCCGGTTCCCCCCGCGACCCAGTAATCTTTGCTTGCACTGTAAGCGATAGCATATCCGTAATTGGAGAAGATGGAATTGCCCAATCCGCTCCAGTTTACCCCGTCAATTGAGTAAGCCAACGTATGGGCATCGGCACCTACCCCTACCCAGAGGTTACGATTGGGATTATACGCTATCCCGTAAGATCCGCCAAAAACGGTGGAATTTTGTCCAGTCCAGTTGAATCCGTCGGTAGAATAAGCAGAGTAGTATCTACCTCTCCCCATGGCGACCAAGATATTTTGACCAGTGCCCGTGCTATAGGTCATCGCGTACCCAGTCTGCGAAAAAGTGGTCTTTCCCTGTCCGGTCCAGTTCATGCCGTCGGTAGAATAGGCCAAGGTGTTGCCCGTCCCGTTGCCGCCCGCAAACCAAACACTCGTATTTGCATTGTACGTCACCGTGTACGAATTATTACTACCGAATGCGGTGGAGGTCTTTCCTGTCCAGTTGAATCCGTTGCTGGAATATGCGAAATTGTAGGTACCGCCTCCTACCGCCACCCAAATATTGTTGGCGTACGTCACACCGTAACCAAAACTACTGAAAACAAGCCCTCGTCCGGTCCAGTTGACACCATTTTTGGAGTATGCCAACGTGTTGGTACCGCCTCCTGCAGCCACCCAGAACCCCTTGGCACTGCTATACGTTGCGCACTGTCCACTGAGCGAAAACATAGAACTACTCAATCCGGTCCACGCGACCCCGTTAGCGGAATAGGCCAAGGTGTTGCCCCCGTAACCCGTCGCGACCCACACGTTGTTAGAGGCGTCGTACCCCACACCATTACCACTGCCCGAAAACGTAGAAAGTCCCAATCCTGTCCACGTGACCCCGTTGGTAGAATAGGCCAACGTGTGGTTGAGACCCGTCCCGGTCGCAACCCAAATGTTACGGGAAGGATCGCATGCAACCCCGATTGCTCCAGTGACTAAAGTAGTGGACGGACTAAACGTGAGAAATATGGATGCTCCCAGTCCCGTCCAGTTCACTGCGTCGGTAGAATAGGCGAGTGAGTTGGTGAGACCGTATCCCGTGCCTACCCAAAGATTCTGTTTCGGATTGTATGCGACCCCCCTTCCATAGATTGTAAAGGCTACGTTTGCTTCTCCGGACCAGTTCGTTCCGTCGGTGGAATAGGCCACCGATGTGGCCCCGGCTCCGGTAGCGACCCACAGGTTATTGTTCCGACTGTACGACAGTCCCGAAGCAAAGCTTGAAAACGTGTTACGTCCGATTCCTGTCCAGTTGAGCGCGTCCATGGAATAGCCTAAACTGTTGCCGGAAGATGTAAAATTTCCTCCCGCAGCTACCCACATTGTCGTAATAGGGGTCAACGTCGTGACCGATCCTACCACGGCGGACAGATTTTGTACATTATCGCCATTGACCGCATAGACGTTGAAAGTATACGGCGTGCCCGACGACAAACTATTGAACGGTTGCGAAGTGCTATTGGCAGATGCCGACGTCGAGCCACTTGCGGGTGAACCGACGGTGGGCGAATACGTTATGATGACGTTTGCGTACGCACCCGAGCAACCCAACACGGTGCCGCTGGTCGTGGTCGAGGTGAACTGTAGGGCGGATGTGACCTTTCCGAGCGTATACAGCATCCCGCCGCTACCACCGGTCACGGTGAACGCTGTCCCGGCCAATCCGTTATTGTCGTACGGAACCAGTCGGAACGGTCCGTACCGTATATTGTCACCGAAACCGGTGACCGTATAAGACGACCCAGTTTGTCCGGTCACCACCGTCGTGCCCGCGTTCAACACCGAATAGGTGACAAAACTGCCGACAATACTGATAATGGGTATTTGACCGGCTCCGGACAACGCCCCGAAAGACGCCGTCGTGATGTACGCCTGACTAAGAGGAGGCGGGGGCGTCATAAATGGGTTACATACCCCGCCCGAAAAAAAGGTGAACGACATAAAGAGCAGCGCAGCGCAAATATGTGTATAATATTCGTATTATCTTATATTTACATCAACATAGATAGATATAACGCCAAACACCATAATCATTCAATGGCATTTACCTTTTTTTCAGGTGGATTGATGGGTGCATTTGGGGGCGTCCCGCCCCCCCGGAGCCAGGCGTACATCACGACGGCGTCTTTCGGGGAGTTGTCTGCCCTCGGTGAAATACCCATCACGAATATAACAGGCAGTTTTGTCAGCTATTCGATATTTAACGCGGGCACGGTGGTGGTCACCGGACAAACTGGGTCGTCTTATACGATCACTGGTTTGCCGAACGACACGCCGTACGGTCCGGTCACGATTGTAGCCTACGACACAGACGGATTAGCCGCCCCGGACTTTACCGTTACCGGTGGAGTAACGAACAATGGCAGGATATATACGTGGGCTTGTATCCCGTCCATTTATTTTACCGATACGGGTGCTTCCGTGACGACGCTGAACGCGGGTCACTATTATTCGTTTCAAAGTTTTTACGTGACGTATACCCCCACCACGGCGGGGGTATCACCTGCCTCCGGAACCAACGTGGTGGCAATCAGTGCAAACTTCACTGGCCTGACGCCGAATACGACATACACGTTCACGGTGTATCCAGTAAACACCGACGGGGTACCCAGCAGTGCCACGGGTAACAATTACGCGCAAGGGACGGTAACCACCCCCTTAGTGATGTGGGTGGCGGGAGGGAACGGGGGGGACAATTTAGCCTATTCCGTGGACGGTTACACGTGGACCGGCATCACGGGCACAAGTATATTCAATAGTTGGGGTTGGCAAGCTGCGTATGGCAAGGGTATTTGGACCGTCGCAGGTCAAGGAACCAACAATACGATGGCCTATTCCACAAACGGTGTCAATTGGACCGGGAGGGGAACATCTATTTTTCCTTCGGGGTTTGGACACGGTAACATCTTTGGGAATAATATGTGGGTCGTGACCGGGGGAAGTACACTCAATGCATTCGCCTATAGTACGGATGGCGTGAATTGGAATGGAGCGGGAAAACCCGTACTTGCGGGGTTTGCCAACAAAGGGGCGTACAACCCCAATAACGGTTTATTTGTCGTAGCTGGACATAGTGTTGACGGTAAAGGCGATAATATGGCCTATTCCTACGACGGAACGAGTTGGAATGGAATGACCGGAACCACCATATTTGGTACAACTGCCGCTGGAAGTTTTGCATCGTACGGTAGTAACGGTATGTGGATCGCGGGAGGGGGGTCGGGGGGCAACACTTTGGCCTATTCCACGGACGGAAGGACGTGGACCGGACGTGGGTCCTCCATATTCAGTTACGCATGGGGAGCGGGATACAATCCTGTAAATGACTTCTGGGTCGCAGTGGGGGCGGGGACCAACTCTATCGCTTACTCCAAGAATGGCACCACGTGGACCGGAATTACCGGAACGAGCATATTTAGCAGTAATGGTTTCAATGTCGTGTACAGCGTGGCTCAGGATGTCTGGGTCGCGGTGGGACAGGGATCCAGCCATACGATTGCTTATTCCAAGAATGGCGTGAACTGGACGGGACGAGGACGGACCGCTTTTACCTCGGTTGGGCGTGGGATTGCCGTCAATCAATAGCCATATTTTGCACGATGTGCAAAATACGGCGAAATGTTCAAAGATGTAAAATGCGGTACATTCCAGAGTAAAGAGGCGTTTCCACGTAGTCCCAGTACGAAGACGTCGTGGTCGTAGCCCCACTCCCTTCGGTAGGGGGCAATTCACGGACGAGTCGGGTCGGCGAAGCCGACCAACCGGGGATTCGCGAAGCGAATCCTGGCGAAGCTCGTCCGTCATTGTGCGCTGTCGGAGACAGCGCACAGCACGGCAATTGCCCCCTTCGGGGGCTACCCAATTGCTGCGCTGTGACACTCTCGGTAGTATGCGGGCTATGCCACATGGGTCGGTACACCGTTTTCCGAAAAACTTCGCCGTGAAACTGGTACGCGCGCCCGATCATCAGCGAAAACGTCATCCGGTGATGAATCGGCGGGGCGTCTTCGTTACCATGGCCCGCCGTGGACACGGCAGCCGGCGTTGAAACTACAGTTTCGACCACCGGAAGACCTTCTGGGTTCGGTTCGAGTTGAGGATTTTCGAGAAAGGGAAACAGGGAGATGGGCGGGGGTGAAGGTGGGCGGTGGGTCGTGTCGTGTTGAAACAGGAACATGGCGTCGCGCCACGGATGGTGGTGCCACAACACGTACCGCACCCGGTCGTCGTAGCTGGCGGCAGCGATGGGCAAGTTCAGTAGCGGCGACGACGACGGTTCGGCCGCGTTTCGATCTGGGTCCAGGTTCAACCCAGCGGCATGATCAAACAAATACGTCAAGGAACGCTGCACCAACGGGTGGCGATGCGCCTGCAATATCTCGTGTTTCCATTGTTGCCACTGGTTGGCGTGGAATTCGGCGATGACGCGGCGAAACACCCCGCGATACGTATCGTCATACGCGTAGATCAACGCCATCACATCAGGCGACGCCCGTTGCGTGAATTCGGTCCATTTCATACCACCAAAATACAGTCTACAGTACGTCTACACTATTTGTTTGGTGTCTTTTCACCTATGTTAGATTTACCGACCGGTCGAGCCGAAGCCCCCTGCCCCGCGCCGCGTGGTCGACTCGGCCAACACGGCGGGGTCGTCGACGATGTCCACCAAGATCGGCAGGGCCTGGGGATGCACCAACTGAAGTAGCCGCGTGTGCGCCTCCAACGAATACCACTCCTCGGTACCGACCGTGGTGAGTGCCGCCTGCAGGGTGCCCCGGTAGCCGCGGTCGATGAGCCCCATCTGGTTGGACAAGAGCAGCGGAGTCTTGGCGAACGACGACCGCGGCATCAGGTAAAAGGCGGTGGGGACCCGACGACCGGCCTGAGTGCCGTCGTTGGTGCAGGTAAACATACGGCACTTGATGTTCAGTGGCACCATCTTGCACGGCGCCACCGTCGCGGGCGGCACCGTCACGTCATGCGGAAAAAACACGTCAAAGCCGGAATTGGCTTCCTCCAAATGTTCATATACGTGCATGTTGTGGGCCTTGACGTGCTCACGGTACAAGTTCAGCCATTGGGTACGTCCTTCTTCACAAGGACCTTCGACATACAGTTGCAGAACCGCGTACTCTGGTTCGAGAATATCAAACGCCTCGCTCTCAAAGGAGACGGGTTGCGATTGCGATTGCGATTGCGATTGCGACATTGGCTCTTAGTGTCTCTGTCTCTATACATGACTTAGATACGTGATCTCTCTATGTTGTTGTTAGTTGTTATGCCGTCTTTTTCTGTTTGAAATCGCGCCATGAGCAATTGGGCTTGCCGTCGTAGATGACGGGTTTTTCCGCCGCATACTTTTCGTCGAGTTGTTGACTGCGCCGGAGGGCCGAGTCGACGTACATTTCTTTCAGGATCTTGCCGACCTCGACCGACCCCTCGTTTTGGTCGACGAGGCCGTCCTCGATGCGCCGCAGGACCTGGATGACCCGCAGCAAGAGTTGGTAATCAATCTCGTCGCGGATCATGCGCCGCAACAGGTCGGGGTAGTTGTCGCGCATAAACGCACACACCTCGCCCGCCTGGATCGCAAACGCGTCGGGATCGCCCGCTTCGCTCGCTTTCAGTTCCGGGTGGTCTTGCTTGAACACGGCAAACGCGCGAACATCGTCGAGGATCCGTGCGCTGTGCTTTAGACGACGAATCTGGGCCGTGTTGTCGACGTACCCGCTCTCCGCGGCTTGACCCGACGCCATGCTCTGTTGCATCAACCGCTGCAAATCCAGTTTTTCGCTGTTCGTGATCATTTCAACCTTACAAATCACCAGTTGTGTATGATATGTGATATGTATATGTATGTATATGTGTAAAACAACTCTATATGCTTCTTATAGAACATTAGAACATTAGAACATTAGAACGTTAGATGGATGATATGAATAGCACAATGGTGGCGGCATCATCGCCCCGGGTTGCTTCGCTGACCCCGGCTCCGGCCGCGATCATTCTTCCGACCCCTACTTCGGTGGTGAGCAAACTGATAATTGTCTTGATTGTATTTGGCCTGTATGTATTGGGACTGTTGTTCTATACGCTCACTACGGACAACTACCGACTCAACGGCCGGATGTTGTGGCAATTCTTGACGGAACAGAAGACGGAACACCAGGTACCCGCCGCTTCCGTAAAAGTCGATCGTATCCGATCCATCATACACCGCAAAGCGTCCGAGGTCGCCGCGGAGACGGAAACCGACGTGTCCCAGCTGCCGCCCGTTCCCGTTCCGCGGGCTACGCCGACCGTGGCCGCGACGCGGGAGACCGAATTCGGGGGCGGCGGCGAAGACACGTTCGTGGGGTCCCGATCGGGGTCGGCAACGGGAACGGAGTTTTCGCCGCCGACCTGGTGGCAGCGGTTCCTACAGACATCGGTACGGCGGATACGCCAAGTCTGGTCGAGGGTGATGGCGCGCGTGCATGTGCGCGGCAAAACGTTTTATGCCCGCAAAGTACTCGTATAGGGTATAGTATAGTAGATAATAGATAGGATAGTCAATGGAGATGGATTCCATAGAAAACGCTTACCTTAATCGTCGTAACGTGGCGGCGACTGACCCCAATGTAGCCATACTCAATTATTATACTTGCAATGTGGATACACTTTGGGTCTGGGGGGCGGTGATGATCCTCATGGTGGGCACCCTCTTGTTACTCAAAATCATCGTATGGGACAGTATTTACCGGCACCACGGCATTTGTTACCCCATGGGAGCCATACTGGGTGGCGGAGCTTCGCGGTGTGTAGATAGTCGACCCGCCGCTCTCCCTGCCGAAGGAAAAGAAGGCGCCCGTGAAGACGAACCCACGGAATCGTTTGTATCAAAAACGCCGACGACGCCGCCGACGCCGACGACGGCCCAGGACGCCTACCCCGAACTGGTACCCACCGTCGTCAACTACGTTGAACAAACCGGGTCCAACGTGGGTCGCACCCTGAAATCGGCCGTACAACGAACCGTCGCCCGGGTCATAGAAGGATGGCGGTGGGGAGACCGCCGCATCCTGGACCTGCACGGCCAAGTCGGCCACCTACGGGGAATGGTCTATGACGACTATGTACGCCCGGTAGTACAAAAATACATGCGATCATAGCGATCGTCAAAGTACGAACAGTTCGAACAGTGCAAAATTTCGCCGTGAATACTATAGCATTTTCGCTTCACAGTCTCCCCCCCAAACAAAGATGTATTGGCCCGCCTTTTTCGTGATCGTGGCGATCGTGCTCCTTTTCTTTTTCGTGGCCTTTTCGTGTGCGCCGACCCCGATGCCGTACTCGTCCACTGGTCTTTTCCCTAAACTTGGCTTCGCGGGCTACGCCGAGGGGTTTAGTAATTATTCGACCTATCCTGGCAACGTCGCCAAGGACATGTACAGCAGCAAAGAAATTACGCCCAGCAGCACAGCGCAGCAATTGGGTGACTGCCGCCGTCTAACGGGATTCGACGGCGTCTTCTGCTCCCCGACGCCCACCGGGGTAAGCGAAGCAAAGAACCCCGTCGACATTTACTCGCAGGCCCCGGGCAGCCAGACGTGCCAATCGTACGGCTACATGAACTCGCGCGGCTACCTCTGCATGGACCAGGAGCAAATCCGGCTTCTGCGTTCGCGCGGGGGCAACGCGACGGGCGTGGAAGACATGAACGTCGGCCTCTCGGCCACCAAATAAGATACAAAACCAAACATTACATAATTACACATACAATCACAGGCATGTGTAATTCAACGTCTATTCACGGCGCACGCGGTATTTAGAAGGATACAGCAGAGCAACCACCGAAAGCATGGGGGGGAGTCACGGTCATGCCATCGTAGTGACCGACACGGACACCCAGGACATTCTCCGGATCCAGGAGCGGCTGGGCAAGAAATACGCCGTGCCGTTGGAGGTGCAGGTGGCCCACTACACGCCCAGTATTTTTCCCCTGGTGCCCATCGTCAACGCCCAAAACAACCAACTGTGCGTCGACGCGTGGAAACTGATTTGCGCCAAACGGGAGGTCACCGAGTCGGGCGTGGAGTTGACGGGCATCACCCTGTTCTACAACGACTTCTATGAACGTCTGCAGCTCGTGGACGAGAACCGCAAGATCGAAAGCGTCTTGAGCGCGCATTCGCACGGGACCAACAAGATTGCCGAAAAGGGCGCAATCATCATTCGCATCATCAACTACGCACTGTCGATCCGCGCCAACGACGAAGAAACGCAGTTTCGCCTGTACAACCTGGGCAAGGCCCACACCAAACGCGCCATTCGCCCTTACATGTACTCGGTGTTTGTGCAGACCCTGCTCTACACCATTGCCAACCAGTTGGGACTCTATGCCACCCACGAAGTGATGGAGGCATGGGTCAACGTCTTTTCGTTCATCATGAAATCTATGTTACCACCGGCGATTCGCGGCCAGACCCTGGAGACCGAAATATGCATCAACACCAAAACGGAGTTCTCGTCGGACAACGTCAAAGCCCAGGTCCAAGAAATCAAATACGAACGCGAAAAGGCGGCCTCGGTGGCTTCGGCGCGGTCACACCTGACCAACCGCTCGGTACGATCGGTGCATTCGTCGCCCGCGGTCGACGCACCCTGGTCGCGCCCGCCGAGCGCTTCCGTGTATATTCCTAAACTTCCGTTGGTGTCGTCGAGCGATATGGACGATGACGCCGACGCCGACGCCGGACTCTAAACCATGGGTTCTTGAGTCACCAGACGAGTCGGTCCGCCTTCGGCGGACAACCGGGGATTCGCTTCGCGAATCCTGGCAAAGCTCGTCTGGCACTACAAACTGCCTACGGCAGTTTGTAAGTTCTATGGTTTCTATGAAATCCTTCTTCTGGCCAACATTGTTTGTATAGAAATCATAGAAGGTGTCCAATTCGGAGGACGTTCCCTATACAGAATCTTGTGGGAGGGGAGGTTCTATGGTTTCTATGAAATCCTTCTTCTGGCCAACATTGTTTGTATAGAAATCACCCCCGAAGCATTTTTTTGGCCAGCAGACCCAGCCAATAGAGATTGATGTAGAAGAGCCCGTGGATGCTGGCGTAAGCGACAAAGGATCGTAGCCATTCGGAGGTCATCATCGTGTCCGGTGTCTCGGGTGGATGGTTGAGGGACGCCAGCGTGGTCGCCACGTCTTTCCGTTGGGCAAGCATGGTGAACGACGCCACCGATGCGGCCGTTTCGTGACGGAGTAAGACGCGACTGCGCGAAGCGACCGCAATCACATTGTCCATGAACAGATGCAAGTCCCGGTTGGCCACGATGGCGACGTAGTAGTGGTAGATGCGGTAGTAGACAAAGGTGCCGACAAAGCACGCCCGGTTCAAACCAGCGACGTATAGTAACCACTGTTGGTCGTCGGATTGTCGCTTCGATTGCCGCTTCGACAGCCAAGTATGGAGGATGAGAAAGAGGGTGGACACTTCGGTGGAGAGGACCCCCGTCATCAATTCGTCGCGCAGGTCGCGGTAAATGTTCATCAGATCGAGGTGCAGGTGCAGCGACCCGACGATGCCCAAGGCGCACTGATGATGAAGGATCATGTCTGTCCGCATCGGTCGGACGCCGGTGGCGTGGCCCACGAAATCGACCACACACACTCCCCCCACCATGTAGGCACAAGGGATCATCCAGGTAGGGTCGACATAGATGCTGTAGATCGAAGCACCGGCGACCGTCAAATACATGACGTCAAAGAACACGGAATACATAGATATTGTATCATATACGAATTCTTTGTATGTCGTTCCTACAAACAACATCTAATCCGTAATA
>Ga0164296_1003777_pt1 | contig 14104 bp, 13 predicted proteins | sample GEODES057metaG_FD_113533 | JGI IMG/M metagenome (GOLD analysis project Ga0164296, IMG submission 113533) | Dystrophic lake water microbial communities from Trout Bog Lake, Wisconsin, USA - GEODES057 metaG | ecosystem: Environmental > Aquatic > Freshwater > Lake | place: USA: Trout Bog Lake...
TCTCTGCCTTATACTTTGTGAATATGGGGGTTGGTTTATCCAGCCCCCTTTTTATTTGTGGGAGAGGCAAATAATGTCCCATCCAATAACGACCAATATGATTTCGTGAAGCACCATTTATCTATATTCTCAAGCTCAATTGAACATTTTCAACATTCATTGTTTTCGTTTTAACTGCCGAATGTCCCTGCAACAAAGGGAACGCGATGAAGTGATAAGACATTGAATAAGTCTTCACCCCACGACCTAACGCTGTCAAAAACTGCCGCCTCCTCCACCCTACCTTAACAACACACAAATCCAACTTTTCCATTGACTCCCCAAAGCCTCAGAAAAGTCAGGGTTTTTGCGGCGTGATGGGTCGCGGGCTGCTATTGTTGCGGTCAAGAGCAAAAGGCAAAAAAATAAATTGCCCTGTGATTAAGTGTGCAAATATCGATTATGACAAAGTGATGACTTTCAGCGCGCCATGCGCCATGTCAGAACACACCACCTTCATTCACATCCTCCAGCGGATTTGATGTCATCATGGCTTCTGTCGAAAATCTTGTTACCCCCTTTCCACTTGTTGCTGCTGCGCAGCAGGAGCCGCAATTTCGTGTGCCGCCCCACAACATCGAAGCTGAACAAGCCTTGCTTGGTGCAATCCTTGTCAACAATGATGCCTTTGATCGTGTCTCAGATTTTTTGCGTGCGGAACATTTTGCTGAGGAATTGCATCGCCGCATTTATGAAGTGATGATGCAGCTTATCAAAGCAGGCAAAATCGCCACACCCATCACGCTCAAGACCTTTTTGGGTGAGCATGATTTGGGTGGTGTGACAGTGCCGCAATATCTTGCGCGCTTAGCTGCCGAAGCGACGAGCGTTATCAATGCTGAGGATTATGGCCGCACGATTTATGATCTTGCGTTGCGCCGTCATTTGATTGTGATTGGCGAAGATGTCGTCAATGCAGCTTTTGACTCACCTGTTGATGTTTCCCCGCGCACACAAATTGAAGAGGCAGAACGGCGTCTTTATGAAATTGCTGAACAAGGCCGCTATGACGGGGGTTTTCAGAGCTTTTCACAAGCGCTGACCATTGCCGTTGATATGGCCGCCAAAGCCTATGAACGCGATGGAAAATTATCTGGTATTGCCACGGGCATGACGGATATGGATGCAAAGCTCGGTGGCTTGCAGCCTTCAGATCTTGTGATTGTGGCAGGGCGTCCCGGCATGGGCAAAACAGCGCTTGCGACCAATATCGCATTTAACATTGCGCGCAATTATCAATTTGAAGTGCGCCCTGATGGGACGCATCAAACGATCAATGGCGGCATTGTCGGTTTCTTCTCACTCGAAATGTCGGCCGAGCAACTCGCCACGCGTATTATTGCCGAACAATCGGGGGTGGCATCTTATAAAATCAGGCGCGGTGATATTACCGATTATGAATTCCAGCGCATTTCCGAAGCCTCGCGCGAAATGCAAACCATACCTTTTTATATTGATCAAACCGGTGGTATTTCCATTGCGCAATTGGTGGCGCGTGCACGCCGCCTCAAACGTCAACGCGGGCTTGATCTTCTGGTCGTGGACTATTTGCAATTATTATCGGGCTCCAAATCACGAGGCGATAATCGTGTGCAAGAATTGACCGAAATCACCACGGGCCTCAAAGCACTTGCCAAAGAGCTTAATGTGCCCGTCGTGGCGCTCTCGCAATTATCGCGTCAAGTTGAACAGCGTGATGACAAGCGGCCACAATTATCAGATCTGCGTGAGTCAGGTTCGATTGAACAAGATGCGGACGTCGTCATGTTCGTGTATCGTGAAGAATATTATCTGAAGAATCGTGAACCTCGGCCCGGCACAGAAGAGCATATGAATTGGATTAGCGAAATGGAGCGGGCGCATGGGCGTGCTGAAGTCATCATTGGCAAGCAACGTCACGGCCCCACAGGCACCATTGAACTTGCCTTCGAGGCTGAAGTGACACGCTTCTCAAATCTGGCGCAGGATGATGCCCTGCCCGAACGTATGTGAGAGAGAATGACACATGAGGTACATGACGCGGGACGCCTGACCATAGACCTAGGTGCTGTGGTGGCGAATTGGCGTCTTTTATCTGACCGCGCCAAAGGGGCGATATGCGGGGCCGTCGTTAAAGCCAATGCCTATGGCGTCGGTCTTGAGCCCGTCGTCACAGCTCTGGTTAAGGCGGGATGTTCGCATTTTTTCGTTGCACATTGCGATGAAGGTGTGCGCGTGCGGCGCATTGCGCCGGATGTGCAGATCTATGTGCTCAACGGCCTCTATCCTGATAAAGGCCATGTTTATCAAAGCCATAAGCTCATTCCCGTCATCGGCTCGCGGGCCGAAGCGCAGGAGTGGATGTCGGCAGAATGCGGCGCATGCGCGCTGCATATTGATACCGGCATGAATAGGCTCGGGGTTAGCGCGCAAGATGTTGTTTTCCTTAGGGATATGGCGGGTTTTGCGCCGGTGATGGTGATGAGCCATTTTGTCTCCTCCGATATCTGCGATGCCCCCCTCAATGAGCGGCAATGCCGAGATTTTGACCGCCTCTCCGCTTCCTTTCCTAACGCTTTGAAAAGCATGGCGAATTCCTCCGGCATGTTCTTGCCGGCGCAGCCTTTTTACGATCTGTCGCGGCCGGGCTATGCACTTTATGGTGGTAACCCTACCCCCCATTTGCCCAATCCCATGCGCAACGTCATCACCCTCGAAGTGCCGATTTTGCAGATACGTCAAATAGATGATGGTGATCGTGTAGGCTACAACGGGAAGTGGAAAGCTCTTGGCAAACGCCGTCTGGCGACCATCAGCGCGGGATATGCGGATGGGCTGATGCGCAGCGCGATGGGGACAAACCAGCGCTATGGCGGTGAGGTTTTTGTCGCCGGGACCTTCTGTCCCTATGTTGGGCGCATCTCCATGGATCTTAGCGTGATTGACATCACTGGCGTGGATTCCGATCTGAAGCGCGGTGATTTTGTTGAGGTTTTGGGGCCGCAGGTGAGCGTGGATTCCCTCGGGCGCGCCGCCAACACCATAGGCTATGAGGTTTTGACCAGCCTCGGGCAAAGATATGAGCGTAAATATTTAAAATAACCACTAGCCGATCTGCTTTTGTTCTGCTATTGTTCTTTTATTGTTTATGTCGTGAGGACCTTTTCATGGATCCTATTTCCCTGACTTTTGAGCATCGTGCTTTTGTTGCTGATTTAATAGGTGCTGGCCTTTTTGGGACCAGCGCAGAGGTTGTTGAAGCTGCGCTTGAGCGCTTGCGTGACGAAAGTTATGCCCGCCGTGAGCGCGCCCGTGAGCTTAGCCAGAAATTGGAAGATGGCCGCGCCGCTATTTTTTCTGGAGATATTGTCCGCGCCGATGATGTTTTTAGCTGGGTCTTGGGCAATATCGCCGCCCGCACACAGAGAGAGGGATAATCATGGATATCTATCTCAGTGGACCTGCTGTTGCCGATCTTGAGGCTTTATCTGATCATGCTCTGGCCACTGAGCCACATGTGGCACATGCGCTCGTGCACAATATTCAGCTCACCATTCAAAATCTCGCTGATCAATATGCCGATCAAGTCAAAGGCAAATCAGCCCTTGAGGAAATTGGACGGATTATGTGCGGACGCTTTGCGCTTCATTATGAAGTCAAGGAGCAGCGCATTGCCATTTCGCGTATTTTGAAACGGCATGTCAGCTTATCGGAATTGAGTTAATGTCCAAAAATCGCAGTCAGTATGTGTGCCAATCCTGCGGGGCGGTAACACAAAAATGGGTTGGACGCTGCGAGTCATGCGGCGAATGGAATTCTATTTTGGAAGAAACCGCGGCCTCAGGCATTGGTGCACAGGCTGCCCGTAGCGCTAAAAAAGGGCGCAGTATTACTCTCGAAGGCTTGTCGGGCTCTTCAGCAAGTCCACCTCGTATGACCACAGGTATTAGCGAGCTCGATCGTGTTACCGGCGGCGGTTTTGTCCCTGGTTCCGTCATTTTACTTGGTGGCGAACCAGGTATTGGCAAATCAACCCTACTCATTCAGGCTTGCGCCACGCTGGCGCAAACTGGTCGCCGTGTTGTCTATATTTCGGGCGAGGAGGCAGTGGCGCAAGTGCGCTTGCGTGCGGAACGTTTGGGCTTAAGCCATGCACCGGTTCAATTGGCCGCTGAAACAAGTGTTGAAAATATTATCGCCACACTGAGTGAGGGCGAGCGCCCCGCGCTCGTTGTCATCGACTCCATTCAGACCATGTGGACCGAGCAAGCCGAAGCCACTCCCGGCACAGTCACGCAAGTGCGCTCCTCAGCCCAAGCGCTCATTCGTTTTGCCAAAACATCTGGAGCCAGCGTCATTTTGGTTGGCCATGTCACCAAGGATGGGCAAATCGCAGGTCCACGTGTTGTTGAACATATGGTTGATGCCGTCGTCTCTTTTGAAGGCGATGGAGGCCATCACTTCCGCTTACTGCGTGCGGTCAAAAATCGGTTTGGCCCAACCGATGAAATTGGCGTGTTTGAAATGACGGGCCGCGGTCTGGGCGAAGTCAGCAACCCCTCAGCTTTGTTTTTATCAGGTCGCGATGTCTCTGCGGCGGGAGCTGCGGTTTTTGCGGGGGTTGAAGGAACGCGCCCTGTATTGGTCGAGATGCAAGCTCTGGTCGCTCCCACATCACTTGGCACACCACGCCGCGCTGTTGTGGGCTGGGATCCCGCTCGCCTGTCCATGGTGATCGCCGTATTGGAGGCCCATGCAGGCCTGCGCCTTGGTCAGCATGATATCTACTTAAGCGTAGCAGGAGGCTTACGCATTGACGAGCCTGCCGCTGATCTTGCGGCAGCGGCCGCCCTCGTCTCCTCGCTGACTGGCACTATTTTACCTGCCCAAAGCGTTTATTTTGGTGAAATTGCGCTCTCTGGCTCTATTCGCCCTGTGGCGCACGCGCCATTGCGCCTCAAAGAGGCGGCAAAGCTTGGTTTTGCCGCGGCCGTTAGCCCCCCCTCGCGGGAAGGAGAGGATACGCCTCCCCTTGAGGTCAGGTCATGCCCGCATATCGCCTCATTGGTTGCCGATATTGCTGCTGCGGCTCCACAAAAAAAACATGCCAAAAGCGTTTCCCCAGCTATGATTTCCTGATAGCTATACACGCACCTTGTGAATCGATGATGTGAAAAGCTTGTGCTGAAGTGACGCGGGCATGAGCTTTTACTTTTTGACACATTATCACTGGTATTATGCACTCGATTGGCTGCGTCAGAGGTTATCTAATGCCTTCTTATCTTGATCTCGGTCTTATTGGTGTTGTTCTCATTTCAGCTCTTTTATCTATGTTACGCGGATTTACACGCGAAGTGCTTGCCATCGCGTCATGGGGCGCCGCCGCTGCCGCCGCTTTTTTCTTTTACCCCTATGTCATGCCGCTGATTAAACCCTACATTCAAAAAGATACAATTGCGCAAGCTGCCTCCGCAGGCATTGTATTTTTCGTCACACTCGTTGTGGTCTCTATGTTGACTGTCAAAATATCAGATGCAATTTTAGACTCCAAAATTGGTGCGCTTGATCGTTCACTTGGGTTTTTATTTGGCGCTGCGCGCGGCTTTCTCTTGTGCTCAATTGCATTTTTATTTTTCTCATGGCTCGTGGGTGATAAGACACCGCCTGAGTGGGTTCAAAGCTCAAAAACACGCGGGCTTTTACTTGCAACTGGCTTGTCCTTACAATCAATGCTGCCTGAAAATCTCGCGGCAAATCTAACCAAATCCATTGCCAAACAACGCATGGGGGTTGATGAGCCTCTCTCCGACAGTCTTGCTCCTCAACAAAGCCCCATCATAACATCTCCTGCCCCTTCTGCGCCCACTGCACCTTCTGCACCTCCGGCAGCAAATGGTCGGCGGTCCGAGGTTAGTCCTTCTTCGCCTTCACCACAGACGGGCGCAGTTAATAGTTCAGCAAATGCGAGCCTTGGTTCATCCAATGGTCCGCAATCCATTGATGCTTTGCTTCAGCAGAGCAACGGCACGCGTCGTTAGTATGAGTTGCGGCCCTTGGGTCGCATGTAACATGTTGCCTATCACCAGATTTGGGCGACAAGGGGGTTAAAATGACAGACAGCTATAACCACCACCTCTACGAAACTCATACCCCTAGCTCCTCAGATTCTAATGACCTCATTCGTGATGTTGATCTTGATGCTGATCGCCTTCGCGAGGAATGTGGTGTCTTTGGAATTTTTGGGCATAATGAAGCGGCGGCTATTACCGCATTGGGGCTGCACGCGCTTCAACATCGTGGTCAGGAAGCCGCAGGCATTGTTGCTTTTGATGGCAAAAGATTTAGCTCCGAGCGGCGCATGGGTCTGGTCGGCGATCACTTTTCCAATCGCGGCACGATTGATCGCCTCCCTGGTAATGCTGCAATCGGCCATGTGCGTTATTCCACAACGGGTGAAACAATTTTACGAAATGTTCAGCCCTTGTTTGCGGAACTTGATTCTGGAGGTTTTGCTGTTGCCCATAATGGCAATTTAACCAATGGCATTACCTTGCGCCGCGAGCTCATCAAACAAGGTGCGATCTATCAATCAACCTCAGATACAGAAGTTGTGTTGCAATTAGTCGCACGCAGCCGCCGTGGTCGCATTATTGAACGCTTCATTGAGGCCTTGAGTCAAATTGAAGGCGCTTATTCTCTTGTAGCCCTTACCAATAAAAAATTGATTGGTGCACGCGATCCATTGGGCATACGCCCACTTGTGCTGGGTGAATTAGAGGGGTGCTACATATTGGCATCGGAGACATGTGCGCTTGATATTATCGGCGCACGTTTTGTGCGCGACATTGAAAATGGCGAGATTGTTGTCATTCAAGAAAAAACTGCGGAATGCCCTACTGGCATTGAATCAATCAAGCCCTTCCCCGCCCAAACAATGCGGCCCTGCATTTTTGAATATATTTATTTCGCGCGCCCTGACTCAGTTGTGCATGGTCGCCAAGTCTATGATGTGCGCAAGCGCATGGGCGCGCAGCTCGCGCTGGAGTCACCATGTGAAGCTGATGTGATTGTGCCCGTACCCGATTCAGGTGTACCCGCTGCCATTGGTTATGCGCAGACCTCGGGCATACCTTTTGAGCTTGGTATTGTGCGAAATCATTATGTAGGGCGCACTTTTATTCAACCCACCCAATCCATTCGCGAATTAGGCGTGCGCCTTAAACACAGCGCCAATCGTTCGGTTGTTCAGGGCAAGCGCATTGTGCTGCTCGATGACTCAATCGTGCGTGGCACCACCTCTGTCAAAATCGTGCAAATGATGCGGGATGCAGGCGCGCGTGAAGTGCATTTTCGTATTTCATCCCCGCCGATTACACATCCCGATTATTATGGCATTGATACGCCAAGCCGCGACAAATTATTGGCAGCAACTCATTCGCTTGAAGAAATGCGTGCGTATATCGGCTGTGATACACTCTCCTTCTTATCCATTGATGGAATTTATCGTGCTATGGGTGAGAACGGACGCAATGCGCAAAGGCCGCAATTTACCGATCATTGCTTTACTGGCGATTATCCCACAGCTCTCACCGATATCAGTGGCGATAGCCATCGTCGGCAATTATCATTGCTGGCCGAAGCCCGCTAGGAACACAATCAATGTCAGCCTCACCTTCTGATCTTCCACTGCATGGGCGCATTGCTCTTGTGACTGGCGCGTCTCGTGGCATTGGTCGCGCAATGGCGTTGGAGCTCGCGCGCAATGGGGCGCATGTCATTGCTCTGGCGCGGACACAGGGGGCACTTGAAGAGCTTGATGATGAGATCCGTGCGCTCGGACAAGAAGCAACACTCGTGCCTTGTGATTTAAAAGATTATGATGCGCTTGATCGCTTAGGGCTTGCGATTTTTGAACGCTGGGGCAAGCTTGATGTGCTTTTGGCCAATGCTGGTATTTTGGGCCCTATCACGCCTTTATCTCACATTGATCCGCCTAATTGGGACAATGTACTTGCGATTAATCTCACGGCCAATTGGCGTCTTATTCGCTCACTTGATGCGCTTTTGCGTGCCTCAGATGCGGGGCGTGCGCTCTTTATTACATCGGGTGCAGGACATAAAGCGCAGTTTGCGCCTTATCGCGGGGCTTATGCTGTCAGCAAAACTGCCGTTGAAGGGTTGGCACGCACCTATGCTGCTGAAACTATGAACACATCAGCGGTAAAAGTTATGTGCGCGAATCCCGGCCCATTACGCACCAAAATGCGAGCTGCTCTTATGCCTGGTGAAGATCCCGAGACGCTGCAAATGCCTGACGCTTTTGCGCAGACATTATTGGCCTTGTGCTTGCCCTCATGGTCGCTAACTGGCGCGCTCTATGATTTTCCGAGCAATAAAGTGCTGCATTGGCAAGCACCGATCTGAGCTCACTCGATTTTACGTCCACCCTTATCAAAGGGGTTTTTACTATTGCGCTTTGTTAAGCGAATAGGAACGCCTTTGAGGCCAAATGTTTCACGAAGACCATTGATCAAAAAGCGTTCGTAGCTCGTTGGCAAAGCATCAAGCTGATTTCCAAAAATCACAAAATGGGGCGGGCGTGCTTTAATCTGTGTCATATAACGAATTTTAATACGCCAGCCTGATACCGCTGGAGGGGGCGTTTTTTCAATAACGGGCGAGAGCCAGCGATTAAGACGGCCCGTGGAAATGCGGACATTCCAAATCTCATGCACGCGAATGATTGACTCCATTAATTTATGAAGCCCCGCCCCTGTTAAACCTGACACGGGAATAACGGGCGTGCCGCGCACTTGCGGTAAAAGACGATCAGCCTCTTCGCGCAGATGTTGCAAGGTTTTGCTGTCGTTCACGAGATCCCATTTATTAAGGCCAATCACCAAGGCGCGTCCCTCGCGCGCAACGATATCAACAATCGTGAGATCTTGTTTCTCAAAGGGGATAGTTGCATCAAGCAAAATAACGACCACTTCGGCAAAGCGCACAGCACGAAGCGCATCAGCCGCAGCTAGCTTTTCAATTTTATCTTGCACATTGGCTCTGCGGCGCAGACCCGCTGTATCAAACATTTTGATCTTGCGTTCGCCCCACTTAAAATCAACACCAATCGCATCACGCGTAATGCCTGCCTCTGGTCCTGTGAGCAAACGCTCCTCACCCAAAATGCGATTGATCAGTGTTGACTTTCCTGCATTGGGGCGACCAACGACAACAAAGCGTAGAGGTTTGGTGAGATCAAGCTCGGAGCCATCTTCTTCATCATCATAGATTTTGCTCTCGATGGCCTCGCTCTCTTCATCATCAGGCAGGCTGGTTTGCTCTGGCAAGGCTTCGCGCAGGGCATCATACAGCAAGCTAAAACCTTCACCATGTTCAGCCGATAATGGCACAGGCTCGCCTAATCCGAGCTCATACGCCTCCAATGCGCCGACTTCACCCTGCCGTCCCTCAGCCTTATTGGCAATCACGATAATAGGCTTTGCAGCGCGGCGTACTAATTGCGCAAAACGCTCATCCGTGGGGGTTATGCCCACACGTGAGTCAATCACAAAGAAAATCGCATCAGCCTGATCAATGGCAGCTTCTGTTTGTGCGCGCATACGGCCTGAGAGGGAGTCCTGATCGCCTTCCTCAAGACCTGCGGTGTCGATGACCGTGAATGTAAGATCCGCGACATGGGCCTCGCCCTCGCGGCGATCACGGGTGACACCGGGTTGGTCATCAACAAGGGCAAGTTTTTTACCAACTAAGCGGTTGAACAAAGTTGACTTGCCAACATTGGGGCGGCCGATGATGGCAATGGTAAAGGACATAAGAACTCCAGACCTGCTTATTTTGCGGCAGGTGGTGTGGTGGATTGGGCGGCGTCAGAGGGTTTGCCTGACGCCACTAATCCCAACAAGACCTCAGCACGCTGACGCATGGTCTGGGGTGTTTGTGTATCAACGACAAGCGCATCAAGCCAACGCCCTGCTGTTTCATAATCATTGTCGCGCAAGGCCATGAGCGCTAAAAATTCACGCGCAATATGGCGAAACGCATTACCTGTTTGTGTGAGCGGCTCAAGACGACGTTTGGCCTCAGCGCTATCAGCGCCATCGAGAGCCAAAATGGCCGCGCGCACTTGTGCGATATCACGCAACACGGGCTGCACAGATTGATCGGCGGCAATGCCATCATATAATTTGATTGCACCCGCACCATTAGTTTGCGCGAGCGCATTGGCTTGCTTAAAGCGCGCCAAGAGACCATAGCCCGAAGAGCTCTCGGATATTATTTTGGCAAAGGCAGCATCAGCCTCGGCTGTCTTACCATCGCGGATCAGTTGCACCGCCGCTTCATAGCGCGCACCCGCCTCTTCTGCCTCATGCACACGCGCATTTTGATAGAGGCGCCAGCCGGTGGAGGCCGCAACAATCAGCACAGCCAGAATGATAACGGGAAGCTGATACCGCTCCCATAATTTGATTGCTTTTTCGCGGCGAACTTCTTCATCCACCTCGCGGAAAATATCTGACATGCACCACCTAATTCATCGCGCCGAGCGGGACTTTTTTGATGTCTGCGCCTTACCATGCCCGAGCCGAAAACGCGAGCCTTAAAGACAGCGCGCTTAAACCCCCAGCAGGAGCTGCGCGAATCTCAGCCCTGTTTTATGTGGCTTCACGCAAATCTCACAGCGTAAGCGAGGCCAGATTTATATCGATAGATAAGAAAAAATACTGATTTTTGAGTAGTTTAATAGGATTATCGGTTAGAAATCGAAGTGTTTGACGACTTTTTTTTGAAAAATATCAGCAAAAGGTTGATCTATTTCAGATTTTGTGGCGTAAGCACCTTATCCATAAGGTCCTCCCCCTTCATGGATGTGACTTGACCCCCGTCGCTTCTGCGCGGGGGTTTTTTCGTTTAGCCCATTACCGCGACGCCGATGACATGGGGATGGGCGAATATCATGAGGCCATAGGCAATAATGCCCACACCCACGGCCACGACATCACCGAGCACGCGCGGGGATTGGTCTGGCTTAGCAATTGGGCGCCAGCGGAATGAAATGACATCCACAACGGCCCAGATCAGCAAAGTTGTAAATAAAATCATGCCCCCGACATCGCCATTGGCCAACAGATGAGCGAGCGCCCATGTTTTGACGGCCATTAGCATGGGATGTTTGAGACGCATTTTGATAAAGCCGAAAGGGCTATAGGCTGCGGCCATAAAGATGAAAGCAAAAAGCATAAGCAGCAAGGTGATATGACGCAAAGCAAGCGGTGGCGTCCACAAGGGCATAAGACCAGAGGCGCGATACATACCAAAGCCATAGGCAATCAAGGCCAAACCCGCTATGGCGCCAACACTATGGAGCACGCGATATAAGACGAGGCCAATGCGCTCGATCAATGCCGCGCGCCAATGCGGAAACATGGGCAAGGAATGAACAAGCACAAAGATGGCAAGGCCCAAAAGTAAAAAGATCATACAAAACCCCAAGTGCCAGATGCTAATGACTATGCGACATTTATGTCTGGGACAGCATAGAGCGATGGGAGGGCCTTGTCATCCCAGATGATGCCAAGAGAATATAAGCCGCATTGTCACATATTCTTCTCAACAATATGCGTGGGCAGACCATCGAGTGAGGTTTGATTTTTTGAAAGCCAATAGGTGGCAAGACCTTCATCGCCTCTTTTTTGCGCCCATTGCAGCAATTGATCACGATCACCCTGATAATCATAACAAGGCACTGCCATGCCGCATGAGCTCTGCACGCGATGAATCGTGAGATCAAAGATCTGCCGCGCGCCAACAAGGGGTGTAAATTGCGCATAGAGCTCCTGCCATTCAGCGTCATTTTTATGAATGACTTTTGCCTCTCCATAAGCACGCAAAATCAGAGGTGCCCCCTCAAATGCACAAAACATCAAGGTCATCCGCGGATTCATTTGCACATGCGCAGAGCTTTCATTACCGCTGCCCGTCACATTAAGCCAAATAATGCGCGTGGGCGAGAGAACACGCAGACTGTCCATGCCCTTGGGTGACACATTGACAGAGCCCGTATCAATGGCCGTGCCAACAAAGAAAATTTTCTGCGCTGAAATGAAATCGCAATGGTCGGGCAATAATGAGTCATATCGAGTGCCCATGATGCAATCCTTTTGACTAAACTAAAACTAAGCGTTCATCTGCTGTTACAAAATACACTTTTCAAATGATATTATTGTAATTTCTTTCTTTAAAGTCAAATTTGAGCGATGAAATCATATCAATAAATAGACAATCGGCGTTCAAAAGTCGGCTTAGAAAAATTACCTACCCCACGCACCCCCACTAGAAGCCAGATATAGCTGACGTCATCAACCTATAAATGAAGATATGTTTTGAAATTCAACTCTGCGCAACATATGCGATGCCAATCTATTTTATGATCACTCACGTGTTATCTTGCATAAGATCAAAAATAATAAAGTGGAATAAATTATTTTGACATCAGGACTTAACAGGGGAGCAAATTTCAACAAGTGTGCCATCGGGACATCTTACATAAGCAACAATTTGCCCCCATGGCTTAGTTGTTGGTGCCTTCATTATCGTAGCACCTGCTGTCACAGCTTTTTCAAAAGCGTGTTCAACATCATCAGTCATCAACGCAATTTCAATCCCTAATGGCTTATCGCCATCAGCACTGATATAATCGCGCGAAAGGTTAGTTTTTGCCAATTCATGCGTTGCAAAAGCCAAAGCTGTGTCACCAGTTTCCAGCTCGCCATATCCACTTTCGTGAATAAATCGTCTCTGCAAACCAAAAGCCTTTTCAAAAAATTCAATGCTTTTGGTTACATCTGCCGTATAAATTATTGTGTATCCAAATTTCACTTAAAAACCCCAAAACACATAAATAATACATTCATAAAATTAATATCTTTACTCATCAAAGCGCTAAAATCTCGATTACTCCCACTCAATGGTGCCCGGTGGTTTGCTCGTGACATCATAGACAACGCGGTTGATGCCTTTGACTTCATTGATGATGCGTGTGGCGGTTCGGCCCAGCACATTCATATCGAAGGGGTAAAAATCGGCGGTCATACCATCAACCGATGTTACAGCGCGCAGCGCACACACATGGTCATACGTGCGGCCATCGCCCATCACGCCTACTGTGCGCACAGGCAGCAAAACCGCAAAGGCTTGCCAAATCGTATCATACAAACCAGCTTTGCGAATTTCGTCCAAATAGATCGCATCCGCTTTGCGCAAAATCTCAAGTTTTTCGCGGCTAATTCCACCGGGGCAACGTATCGCAAGACCGGGGCCCGGAAAGGGATGGCGGCCCACAAAGGCGTCTGGCAAACCAAGCTCGCGGCCTAAAGCGCGCACTTCATCTTTGAACAATTCGCGCAGGGGCTCAACGAGCTTCATATTCATGCGCTCTGGCAATCCGCCGACATTGTGATGTGATTTAATGGTGACCGATGGACCGCCTGTAAAAGAGACGCTTTCAATAACATCGGGATAGAGCGTGCCCTGCGCCAAAAAGGCTGGCGCGCCGCGTCCATCTTGCGCAATTTTCGTCGCCTCAGCCTCAAACACATCAATGAATAAACGACCGATAATTTTGCGCTTGGTTTCAGGGTCTGTCACGCCATCGAGTTCACCCAAAAATGTCTCACTCGCATCAACATGCACAAGCGGAATGTTGAAATGATCGCGGAACAGCGTCACAACCTGTTCAGCTTCGCCCATGCGCATCAAGCCATGATCAACAAACACACATGTCAGGCGATCACCTATCGCCTCATGGATCAGCACTGCAGCCACTGCGGAGTCAACGCCACCTGAAAGGCCACAGAGCACACGCCCCTGCCCCACTTGTGCTCTTATGGTTTTGATGGCCTCTTGACGAAAGGCTGCCATGGTCCAATCGCGCTTCAGGCCGGCAACATGATGGACAAAATTCGAGAGAAGTTGCGCGCCCTGTGGCGTATGCACAACCTCCATATGAAATTGAACGCCATAATAACGGCGGGTCTCATCCGCAATCGCTGCAAAAGGAGCATTTTCA
>Ga0164296_1003778_pt1 | contig 14103 bp, 12 predicted proteins | sample GEODES057metaG_FD_113533 | JGI IMG/M metagenome (GOLD analysis project Ga0164296, IMG submission 113533) | Dystrophic lake water microbial communities from Trout Bog Lake, Wisconsin, USA - GEODES057 metaG | ecosystem: Environmental > Aquatic > Freshwater > Lake | place: USA: Trout Bog Lake...
CCGCGATTACCGCAGCCCGACGGTCTCCATCGACGTTCTGCTGACCTGGACGACGTCCCGGTTCACCGTCGTCAAAGTGCGGCACGCGCCGCGCACCGCCGGCGTCAGCGGCTATTCGGTGGCCGCCCTGATCCGTCACGCGATCAACCTGACGACCGGGTTCAGTACGCTACCCCTGCAGATCGCCAGCCTGATCGGGTTCGTCCTAGTGTCGTTCGGCGTCGTCATCCTTGCCATCGTCGTTGTCAACTACCTTGTCAATGGCAGCGTGGTACCGGGTTTCGCGTTCCTGGCCTCGATCATCGCCATCTTCGCCGGCGCTCAGCTTTTCGCGCTGGGAATCATCGGCGAATACCTCGCCCGCATACACTTCCGCACGATGGACCGGCCGCCGTATCTGGTGAGTGAGACGGTGTCATGACGCCGGGGTCGCGCACAGTGAGCATCGTCATTCCCGCCTACAAGTCCGCGTCGTCACTGCCGTGCCTGCTCAGGGAACTGTTTGAACTCGAGGGGGCAACCGGGTGGGAGCTACAGGTGGTCGTTGTCGACGATGCCAGCCCGGACGGTACGTGGGCGGTTTTGAAAAAAGCGCAGGACACGTACGGGGCGAAGCTGTGTATAGCGCGTGCACACGCCAACGGAGGGCAACACCGGGCTATCCTCTCCGGACTGAAGCTCGCGACCGGAGACACTGTTGTCACGATGGACGATGATCGTCAACACCGGGCGGTGGATGTCCTCGGCCTCGTGAACGCCGTGTGGTCGGGCTACGATCTGGCGGTCGGCTGTTACAGCCATAAAAATCACCATCCAGTGCGCAATGTGGCCGGCAGCCTTATCGACAAGCTGATTCGGCGCGCCTACAAGATTCCGCGATCCTTTCAGCTGACGAGCTTTCGTGCGATGAAACGGTCGGTCGCCGAACGAGCCCTCGCCCAAGCCGGTGATCGTCCTGACATCACCACTCGTCCTTACATCACCACGATGTTGCTGGCTAACTCCTCAACCAGGGTGAATGTGCCCGTAACTCATGAAGTGCGAACGCATGGAAGCTCGAACTACACGGTGGGTAAGAGCTTGTCCCTGGTAGCTAGCCTCATCTCCTCTCATTCCGCATTGGCACGAGGCGCGAGATAGGTGGGGTGGGCAATGGCCAAACGTCAGACGCTCTTGGTTCTCGGCGCTTCCAACTATCAATGCCCCGTGATCCTGCGCGCCAAACAGCGGGACTTGAGAGTGATCGTCGCCGATTGGACGGCGCAGAACCCGGGGCACGCGATTGTCGACGAGTCGCACGTGGTCAGCACGACAGATATCAGCGATGTTCTGCAGATCGCTACGGATTCGAATGTCGATGGAATCATCTCGCCCGGAACTGATGTTGCGGTTCCGACCCAAGCCTTCGTGGCAAACGAATTGGGGCTGTTCGGGCCCCCGCCTGCCGCGGCGCGAATCCTCACCAGCAAATCGGCGTTCTTCGATTACCTCAGAGAACTCGATTTTCCAGTCCCACGATTTGATACCTTCACCTGCCATTCTCCCGAGATCGCCTTCGCCCCGCAATCGGCGAAGTGCGTAGTCAAACCAGACGATTCCTCGGGCAGCAGAGGCGTTACGGTGGTAAGTGAACCCGCACACTTCGCGCCGGCCCTCCGGCGAGCGCTACAGCATTCCCGCTCAGGGCGCGCCGTGGTGCAGCACTATGAAGTGGGTTTTCAAGGCACCGCGGAGGGATGCCTGCTCGGGGGGGAGATCAGATTCTCGTTCATCACCCAGAGACGCCTGCCCAAGTCACCGATGGTCGCTACCGCGGGACACACCATGCCGTCGGGTCTGTCGCCCCACCAAACCGAACGCATTCTCGATGACGTCACGACAATCCTCACCTCCCTCTCCATCCTCGACACGGTGTTCGACGCCGATTTCGTCTGGAGCGGTGATGAACCGAAGTTTCTGGAGCTCACACCCAGGTTGGGAGGAAATTCTTTGGGCCATCTCGCCCGTTATCACTGCGACGTGTCCCTGGAAGACATGGCGATCGATCTGGCACTGACCGGCGCGACATCCGCCGCCGCCGGAGAGTCGCGGCCGTACGGCGGAACGTCGAAGGTCGTCTTACTGCACTCCGATGAGGGAGGCCGACTGGTCTACGATCCCACCCGCCTCCCCGCTGCTCGAGAGGTCGACGGAGTCAGGCGCCTCGTCCTCGACTGCGATCCGGGAAAGGTGGTTGCCCCTTTCGCCAACGGCCGGCACCGTTTCGGCGAGATCATCGCCCAGGGGCCGACAGCGGAGGCTGCGGATGCGGCTATCGATCGGGCGCTGGCGACACTCGCACTCAGGATTGTCTGAATCGATGTTGAAGGAGCTCGTGCAGCGCATAGCTTTCGGTGCGGAGGGTTTCGATGCAGGCTACTGGCGCCAGCGCGCCAACGGGCCCGGCACTACGAGCGTTATGTGGCAGAACCGAGCCTTCAACGATCTTGTCGATCGGGACGAGTGGGCGGCCATCGAGGTGACGTTGCCCGCGCAGCGAGGTTCGGTCCTCGATATCGGCTGCGGCACCGGCCGCTTGGCGGAGCGCCTCGCCGCCCGGTTCGAAAGCTACACGGGCATCGACCTCGACAGTATGGTCGCCGAAGCGAGGCGTCGGTTCCCGACGTTGGCCGCGTCGTTCGTGGCCTCGACCGTCGACGACTACGACTATCCCCGGGAGCGATTCGATTTCATCCTCTCCTTGGGCTGCCTGTGCACTGCGTGCACGGCATCAACTCTCCCCGATGTCGCACGCAAGATCGCGGGAGCGCTGTCGCCGGGTGGTCGCGTCACGCTCGTTGAGCCGTTTCACACGGCGCGGCTGCTCACACGAGGCTGCAAGATGACGCCGGCGGCGGTCGCCGCGCTCTTCAGCTCATTCGGACTTCGCGAGCTTCATCGCGGCGGGATGGTATGTGTGCCCGCGCGGATGGTGCTCGGGGAGTCCCGTTTCGAGCGCGCTCCGCGGGTGACTCGCGCCGCCTACGAGTCGAGCGAGCGGCTCGCGCGACGGTTTCCCGCCGCGCTTGCCGACTACGCGGTCCTGTCTCTGGAGAGGCATTGAGCGAGAACGTCATGACGCCCGCGCCGAATCGCACAGAGAGCTCCTGGTGCGAGCGGTTGGCGTGGGACTCAGAGTTCTTCGGGATCGAAATCGGCTGCCTGCGGACGCCGCGACTGTCCGACGAGATCCTGCAGTTCGCGGATCGCTGGTGTGCGGCCAACGCGATTGATTGCCTCTACTTCCTGGGGGAGGCTGATGACGCGCTGAGTATCCGGTGCGCAGAGAACTCCGGATTCGACATGGTCGACATTCGCATGACGCTCGCCACGCCGATCTCCCCTGAAGAGCGGACGGTCAGCATGCCCGACGGCGTGTCGATCCGACCGGTATTGGCGACTGATCTTGTGCCGCTGAAAGCGATCGCGCGCAACAGCTACCGCGATTCGCGGTTCTATGTCGATGGGCGGTTCCCGGTGGAAAAATGCGATCTCCTGTACGAGACATGGCTAGAGCAGAACTGCGCGGGCCGTTCGGGGGTGGTGCTCGTCGCAGAATGTGAGGGACGGCCCGCTGGCTACGTGGCCTGCGATGCGGTGGACGCCGTGACCGGGCGGATCTCTCTGATCGCATCGTCGATCCCGGGTGCGGGCCTTGGAACAGCGCTGGTCAATTCGGCGTGTGGCTGGTTTCGGCAGCAGGGCTTCGACCGTGCGCACGTCGTGACGCAGGGGCGAAACGTTGCGGCGCGGGAACTGTATCAGCGCTGCGGGTTCGTGACCGAGTCGGTGCAATTGTGGTTCCACCGGTGGTTCGATGGAACGTCGCGATGACCATTCGCATCCCATTCAACAAGCCGTCAGTCGTCGGTTCTGAGCTGAGCTACCTCGGCCAGGCGGTCGCCGGGGGGCATGCCAGCGGCGACGGGCCTTTCACCAAGCGCGCTGAGGCCATGTTGCAGCAACGCTTCGGCGCCAACCGGGTAATGCTGACCACATCCTGCACCTCCGCGCTCGAACTGGCTGCGCTGCTGTGCGATCTGCGACCCGGTGATGAGGTGATCATCCCGTCATACACGTTCGTCTCAACGGCCAACGCGTTCGTGCTGCGCGGCGCCAAGCCGGTGTTCGTCGACATCAGGCCCGACACGCTCAACATCGACGAGCGACTGATCGAGGCCGCGATCACGTCGCGCACTCGGGTAATCGTGCCGGTCCACTACGGGGGCGTGGCCTGTGAGATGGACGCGATCATGGACATCGCTGACCGACATGGCGTGATCGTTGTCGAGGACGCGGCGCAAGGCGTGAATGCCCGGTACAAGAATCGTCCGCTGGGCACCATCGGTCACCTGGGCTGTTACAGCTTCCATGAGACCAAGAACATCTCGTGCGGCGAGGGCGGCGCGTTGGTCGTCAACGATCCGGCGATGGAGTCCCGTGCTGAGATGCTTCGCGAAAAAGGAACCAACCGAAGCCAATTCATGCGCGGCGAGGCTGACAAATACACCTGGTTCGACTTGGGCTCCTCCTATGTTCTCTCCGACATGCTCGCTGCGTTCCTGGTGGGTCAGATCGAGAGCATGGATAAGATCACGCGGCGGCGCGGCGAGATCGTCGACCGGTATTCGGCCTTGTTGGCCCCGCTGGTCCGAGGCGGCGTAATCCAAACTCCGGTGACGCCCCACCACTGCGCCACCAGCCACCACATGTTCGCGGTAGTCACCGCGGGGGTCGAGGAGCGTGCGGCGCTGATCGCGCATCTGCGCGCGGCCGGTGTGCTGGCGGTGTTCCATTACGTGCCACTGCACACCTCGCCGTTTGCGCAATCGATGGGAGTGCCGCAGGACCCGTTGCCGGTGACCGACGATCTGAGCGCCCGACTGTTGCGGTTGCCGCTGTATTTCGATCTCACCGACTCGGAGGTGGAGGAAGTCGCCGGTCGCGTGCTCGACTTCTACGGTTCACCTTCGGGGGGTGAACCGGCATGACCTTCGACGTGTCTGTCCTGACGGCCGGCCTGGAACGCGGCGCGGACGACATCTGGTTCGCACCCCGGCGGACGCCGGTGTCCTATCCGGAGCACGGCAACGCTGCATGCCTGCAGTTCGAGGACCGTTCGTTCTGGTTCCGCCACCGCAATCGCTGTATCACCACCCTGGTGCGCCGATTCGCGCCGAAGGGCGTTCTGCTCGATGTCGGTGGCGGCAACGGATACGTCGCGAAGGGACTGATGGACGCGGGTATTGAGTGCGCACTGCTCGAGCCAGGGCTCGAAGGGGTCCTCGCGGCACGTGCGCGCGGAGTCGGCTCGGTGATCTGTGCCCGGCTGGAAGATCTCGACGTTGCGGGCGCGGCACGCAGAAGCATCGGCGCCGCGGGCATGTTCGACGTGCTCGAACACATCGAGGATGAAGCCGTTGCGCTGCGGCGGGTACATGCGCTGCTGCGTCCGGCCGGCCTGCTATTTTTAACGGTTCCGGCGTACCCGTTCCTGCACTCCGCCGATGATGTCGCGGCGGGCCATTTCCGCCGTTACACGGTTCGAAGCCTGAATCGCGCCGTGAGGGCCAGCGGGTTCAGGCCCGTATACGCGACCTATTTGTTCGCCCTCCTGCCGCCCGCGGTGCTCGTGGGCAGAACACTGCCCAGTCTGGCCGGGATGCGACGTGCGGCCGACGCCGAGTCGCGAACAACCCAGCATGTACTTGGCGTGACGGGGCACGTCATAGACCGATTGCTCGCGGCCGAAGCGCGACGAATCAATTCCGGTGGCACCATCCCGTTCGGCACCAGTTGTCTCGCGGTCTGCGTGAAGAACTAAGCGTTTGTCTCCTAACCTCATGGATTGGGCACCAACTGCCACATCCCACAGTTCTGCGTCAAGAACGCCGTGTCGCTCTCTCTGATTTCGATTACCTGCGGGCCGCTGTTCTTGTGACTGTCGATGATGTCGCGGGCGTCGCCGCTACGGAGTCGTGCCCAGTAGCATTCTGGATTACCGGCCGTGCGATACCTGCCAGGGAATATGTCGGCGCCGATGATGTAGATGCCGTTTTTGTCGATCACGTTGTCGTAGAAGCCGTAGGGGTCGATGACGGTCTTGGAACCGGAAGCCGCATCCCAGGCTTGGGTGACCGTGACCGTCGTGGTTGAGCCTGTTGTCTTGGTGGAACTTCCGCAGGCCGTGAGCAAGAGACAGCCGGCGGCGAGCGCAAGACGGTTGATGCGCTGGGAGCCTAGCCTGATTTCGGTGACGGTTTGGCGAGCGCTCATGGATTTACTCGCATTTCGTAGAAGCGCAGTCGTGCAGTGACTTCCGGCTGGTTCAGGTTTGCGCTCCGGCCGATGCCGATGCGGTGGGCAAGGATCTGCAGGTTCGTTCCGGCGGCCGAGGCGGGTGCGGTAACGAGGAATGGCTCGGCGGCGTTCTTGGCGACGAGTCGGTAGACGACCCCGTCGAGGATCACCGTGAAGTTCGTCAGCGGGGCGACCGATCCCTGGAAGAGTCGGTCTTTGATGTCCGGATCCACATCGATTCCGACCAGGATGGCTGTGTTGGGGCCGTTTTGGGCCGGGATGCTCACGGAGTCGTATTGGCGGATCGGGATCTGCGACAGCGGGGTGAGCGGACCGCAGCGGGGATCGGTGCGAGCGAACAGCGCCCAGCGGTTCTCCACGCCGCTGACCTTGTAATCACACAGCAGTGCCCGCGTGTACAGGGGGGATTCCTGAACGCCCAGCCGACCATCGATTCCGGTGGCGGGGGAGGTGGATGAAATCCTGGACAACACGAGCGGAGTCCGTTTGGTCAGTGATTCGGCGTTGAGCTTGTCGAGCGTGGGTGACCAGGCAGGATAGGTCTGAAAAACGGGCGTCGGGCGCCAGTTCAGGTCGTAAGCCCACGCTGCGGATATCTCCTGGGGGTCGATGTGGACCGGTGTCGACCCGATAGCGGCTATGAATCTGTCCGGCACGGCATAGAGGGCACGTTGGCGTTTCTTTGCTGCGTCAACGCGTTGCTCGTGTCGGCCAGGTAGGGCGAGCGTGATGAGTCGATCCGCGACGTGCACCGGCGCCTGCAACAAGGCAATTGCGTGTTCGCGGACGGCGGGTGATCCGGACAGATCGATTGAGACCGCGCAGCAGACGATGACGGCCACGACAAACGGTCGGCGAGGCCATGGCAGGGGTGTGATCGCCACTGCGACAACCATCATCCCGAGAAAAAAGCCGAAATGCCACGGTTCAAAACGCCCAAAAGCTGCCTTGGCGACGAAGGTGGTCGTGAGGCCGGTGAGGAGCACGAAGCGGCGGGGAATCGTCGGGCTCCCGAATGCGACCATCGCGTAAAGAGCTACCGCCCAGGCGAGGGTTACCAGGCCCGCCTCCACAGCGGAGACTGGCAGGGGAGGCGCGGCCATGCCGTCGGGATAGCCCGCCACTATTTCTCCGGCGTATCTGAGCCAGGTGGGGAGGTCGCCCAGTCGTTGGCCGGCAAGCATCCACCACATGGGTAGCGACGCCGCGAACGCGGCGATCGTGATGCAGTGGCGGCGGATAGCGCGCCAGTCCATGAGTACTGATACGCCAAGTGCCATAGCGGCAATAACCAATCCGGTGCTGATCTTCACTAGCATCTGAAAGCCCGCAAATGCGGCCAGCACGGCGCAAGTGGTCAGCACGGTCGATCTTCTGGGCTCGCGGTGCAGCAGCAGCGCGCTCGCCCAGGTGAACGCCGCAAGCACGCCCAATTCGGGGTACGCCAGTTCTAGAGCGGAATGACCGCTGAGGAGGGATATTCCATGGCCGATATGGGGGAAGACCGTGACGCCGATCGTCACGAACGCGCCTGTCAATGACGCCGGTGCTCCGTGGCGTTGACGCAGTGCCGCAGCGATGCCCAGAAACAGCGCCGCTACGACCCCCGCCTGATAGAACGTGGCGAGTACCGACTGCCCGTAGAAGTAGTAATTGCTGCTCTGCAGAAACCCAAGCGGTCCGTAGGTGAATACCAGATCGGGGCCCCAGGCGATGTGGTGGTCCCTGGCCATGGCAAGCCCGGCCTGCCAGGACGGATCGAGTCCAACAGTGGGGTCGAGGGATGGCTGCGCCCAGAACATGACGACAGCGACCGTCGCCGCGAGGCCCAACTGCCACCGAGTAGCGTCGCGTGCCGCCATGATCATGAGTTGACCCGCATTTCGTAAAAACGCAATCCGGCGATCGGCAGGGGCGCAGACGGATTCAGGGCGATGCGGTGGGCATTGATCTGCAGATTTGTTCCGGCGTACGAGGCCGGGGTGGTGACGAGGAATGGCTCGCGGGCGTTTTTCGCGACGAGTCTGTACGTGACCCCGTCGAGCATGATGGTGAAGTTGGTCAGCGGCGCAACGGCACCGAGGAGTCGATCCTTGATGCTCTGGTCGAGGTCGAGTGCTACCAGAACCGCCATGTCGGGTCCGCTCGGATCGGGGATGGCTATGGTGTCGTGTTGGCCGATGCGGACCTGCCCGACCGGGGTGAGTGGCCCGCAGTGAGGATTGGTGTGACGGAAGAGCGCCCAGCGGTTCTCGATGCCGCTGACGTCATAGTCGCACAGGAGTTTTCGCGAGTACAAGGGCGATTCCTGTACGCCGAGCCGTCCGTCGATGCCGGTGGCCGGTGATGCTGACGAGATCCGGGACAGCACGAACTCCGTTCCCTCGGCCACGGATGCGGCGTTGAGCTTGTCGAGCGTGGGCGTGTAAGCGGCGTACGTCTGGAAGACGGGAGTTGGATGCCAGTTCAGATTATAGGCCCAGACAGCTGAAATGTCTTGAGGATCAACGTGTACCGCCGCCGATCCAATAACGGTGATGAATCGATCCGGGACGGCGAAGAGCGCACGCTGATGGCTCTTGGCTTGTTCGACTCGTTGTTTGTGCCGGCCGGGCATGGCGAGTGTCAGAAGCCGTTCTGCCACGCGCTCGGGCGTCTGGACCACTCCCGCGGCCCGTGTTGGGGTGCCCGCGCCGGCGACCTCGGCCAAGATCAGTGCGATGGTCACCCCAACCACCAGATCGGCGCGGCCGCGGGCTGGAGGGCGGGGGGCGATGACCAGCGCCACGGAGATCGCGGCGAGAAGGACGCAGAAGTGCCACGGGTCGAAATGCTCGAAAGCGGCGAGGGTGGCGAGCTGGATCACGAGGCCGGCGAGCGCCACATAGCGGCGGGGAACGGCTGTGCTGCCATAGACGAACATCGCGCAGAGCGCCGCAGCCCCGGCAAGGTAGACGAGATTCGCGACGAGGAAGGGTGACGGGTGGATCGCGCCGGCCATTCCGCCGAGATAGCCCGACGCCAGATCGACGCTGTATCCGAGCCAGGTGGGTAGGTCGCTCAGTCGTTGGCCGGCGAGCATCCACCAGAGGGGCAGGGATGCCGCGAACGCGGCGATCGTGATGCAATGGCGCCCGACAGCGCGCCAGTCGAGCAGGGCCGATGTGGCCAGGGCGATCGCGGCGATCGCCAGTCCAGCGGTGATCTTGATCAGCAGCTCAAACCCTGCGACGGCGGCCAGCGCAGAGCATGTGGTCATCATCGTTGACCGGGCGGGCTCCTGTTGTAACAGCGGCACGCTTGCCCATGCAAACGCAGCGAAAAACATCCACTCGGTGTACGTGGGGCCAAGGAGAATGCCGATGACACCCGTTGTCACAAAGGCGCGGACCAATGCTGCCGCGGGAGTCTGGCGCTGGCGCAAAGCCGCGGCGACGCCCAGAAACAGCGCGGCGATGACAGCCATCTGGTAGGTGGTGGCTACCACCGACTGCCAGTAGGAGTAGAAAGCGCTGCTTTGAAGGAACGCGAGGGGTCCGCAGGTGAAGACGATTTGGGCCCCCCACCGAAGGTTGAGGATCCGGGCGAGGGCGACCGCGGTCTGCTTCGATGAATCGAGACCGACACCGGCGTCGACTGCGGCCAGTGGCCAAAATAAGGCAATGGCCGCAATGGCGGCGAGGCTCTGGTGCCAGATTTTTGAGCCCCGGGCTTTGCCGGAGGACCAAGATGTGATGCGTTCCGTCCCCGCTGCGACCATTTATCGTGCTATCCGTGTTGAGGTGGGCAACCGGCGGTACGCAGGTCCTCGACAGCCCTTGCGATTCGGCCGACCGGGCCGGTTGTAGCTTGGCGACTTGCGATGTTCACAATGGGGAGCTTCCCAACATGTCGGCTTCAGGCGTGCATAGAGCACGTGGCTTGAACGTGATGAAGAGTAGGTCTTTCGCGGATTCGGCGCGGCTTTTCCCGCCGAACGGTTCGCGGATGATGGGAACACGGGCATTTCAGCGTGGATTGGTCGCGCCACCATGTACCGTAGCGCGGTGAGTGAGGGTCCATGTGTGGGGCCGACTGGGGCTATGCGCCGTCCGGTCGTCCTGTTCGTGTTGGGTATGGGCCGGTCCGGGACGTCGGCGTTGACGCGGGTCCTCTCGCTGTGTGGTGGCGCGCTGCCCGACAAGCTGATGGGCGCCAATGAAGGCAATCCACGCGGGTATTGGGAACCCCGAACGGCCATCTACCTCAACAACAGAATCTTGTATCGCCATGGCAGCAGTTGGGCCGACCCTTCACTGCGCCTCCAAGAGGGAGTCGTAGTCGACCCCGAGGCGACCGCCGCAGGCATCGCTGAGATCGGGGCGTTTCTGACCACACTGCCCGCCGCGCCGCTCGTGATTGTCAAGGACTCGAGGCTGTCGCTGCTGTCCGAGCTGTGGCTCAAAGCGGCGCATCGGGCCGGATTCGACGTCGGGGCGGTGATTCCGGTGCGACATCCGCACGAGGTCATCCGGTCATCGCAAGCGGCGTTCGGTACCTCGCCGGAGCTTGCAAGCGCCCTGTGGCTGAAGTACAACCTCCTGTCCGAGAGAAATACGCGCGCCGTGCCGCGCGTATTCGTCGAGTACACCAACCTTCTCGGAGACTGGCGCCGTGAGATCACCCGGATTTCCGCGGCACTCAAGATCGATCTCAGCGCCGCGGATGAGAGCGCGATCGACGAGTTCCTCACAGCTGATCTCCGGCGCCAGCGATACAGCGGGCCGGTGCCGGAACCCTTCGGCGCCGGCTGGATGGCCGCGGTCTACGAAGTGCTGGGCGCGGCCGCGCGGGACGAGCCCTGGAATGAGTCGGCGCTCGACCGTGTTTTCGAGGCTTACTCGACGAGCCAACGGGGTTTCCGGATGTCGTTTGAGGATTTCCGCGACAACTTCAACGGCGTACTTGAGCGGCCGTTGGTCAATAGGGCCCATCACAGTGTCCTTGGTACGCCTTACTTGAACGGGATGCTGAACCACACTTACACCAAGAGGTTTTTCCGAACAGTTCGCCGCAAATAGGTGCTGGCCGTGGGCGCGCCCGTCAGCGCCCGCGACACCGCGGCACCCGCGCCGCATAGGCGCGACCGCCAGGCGCCATTTCCCGCCGGGTGGTTCGCGGATCACGGGAATACGGGCATTTCAGCGTGGACTGGTCGCGCCACCGTGTAAAGTTTGCCGGTGCCCGAGGGTCCATGTGCAGAGCCGACTGGGCCTATGCGCCGTCCTGTCGTCCTGTTCGTGTTGGGTATGGGCAGGTCCGGGTCGTCGGCGTTGACGCGGGTCCTCTCGCTGTGTGGTGGCGCGCTGCCAGACAAGCTGATGGGCGCCAATGAAGGCAATCCACGTGGGTATTGGGAGCCGAGCAAGGCCGTCTACCTCAACGACCTAGTCATGGACCGTTACGGCAGCAATTGGGCCGATCCCTCGCTGTGCTTGCAGGAGGAAGGTGCTTTCGGCGTTGAAGCGAATGCCGCTGCCATGGCCGAGATCAGGGCATTTCTGGCCAGGCTGCCGACCGCGCCGCTCGTTGTCATCAAAGACCCCAGACTGTCGCTGCTGTCCGCGCTGTGGTTCGAAGCGGCGCGCCAGGCCGGATTTGATATCGCCGCGGTGATTCCGGTGCGCCATCCGAACGAGGTCGTCCAGTCATCGCTAGCGTCGCTCGGTACCTCGCCGGAGCTTGCGAGTGCGCTGTGGCTGAAATACACCCTGCTTGCCGAGAGAGATACGCGAACTGTGCCGCGCGTGTTCGTCGAGTACACCAACCTTCTCGGAGACTGGCGCCGTGAGATCACCCGGATTTCCGCGGCGCTGTCGGTCGATCTCAGCGCCGCGGATGAGGGCGCGATCGACGAGTTCCTCACAGCTGATCTCCGGCGCCAGCGACACGACGGCCCGGTGACAGATCCCTTCGGCGCCGGCTGGACGGCCGCGATCTACAAAGCGCTGCTCGCGGCCGCGCAGGACGAGCCCTGGGATGAGTCCGAGCTCGACCACGTTTTTGAGACGTACCGAGCGAGCGAACGCGGTTTCCGTGTGGCGTCTGAGAATTTCCGCGATCACTTCTGCGGCGTTCTTTCACGGCCGCAAGTCCATAGGGCATACCAACGTGCCCTCGCGTCGCCGTATGTGAACGGAATCCTCAACCACACTTCTACCAAGAAGGTTCTCCAAACAATTCGCCGCAAATAGGTGCTGGCCGCGGGCGCCCGCGACACGGCAACCAATGCGATGCCAGCGGTGGCGTTCCTGACGCTGCACGGCGCCATGACGGCCGCCTGTCCGGATCGCGGCCCCCGCGCCGCATAGGGTTAATCCTACGACGCCACACCGGCGTGTCGCGTCGTGGAATGCACAGCCAGGAGCACGACCGAGTGCACCGAAACCAAAGGGCCCGAAGTTGTCACACGATATTCCGGCGAGCCAGATTTCCGCGGGTTTTATCCCCGAAGGCCAGATCCCTGTTTTGTCCTATCACAGCATTGCCGAATGTGTGGAACCGCGGGTGCAGAGATTCTTTCTCAGGCCCCGAGATTTCCGGCGGCACATGGCCTATCTCGCCGAGAACGGGTACCGGACTATGACGCTGTCTTCACTCACTGACGCCTGGCTCCCCGGTGGATCGCTGCCGGAGAAGTCCGTGGTCCTGACGTTTGACGACGGGTTCGCCGACTTCTACACCGAAGCCGTTCCTGCGTTGCTCGAGCACAACTTCACGGCGACGTTGTATGTGGCCACCGGATTCATGGACGGACGTTCCGGCTGGCTGACGAGCCAGGGCGAGGGATCGCGTCCGATGCTGTCGTGGTCGATGCTTCAGGAGGTGACCGCTCTGGGTTTCGAGGTCGGATCGCACAGCCACTCCCATCCGGAGCTTGATCGCTGCCCCAACAGCACGGTTTTTCGTGAAATCACCGATTCGAAGACCCTGCTTGAGGACCGACTAGGTGTACCGGTCAGAACCTTCGCCTACCCGTACGGGTTCTGGGACAGGCGGGTGCGTGACGTTGTGGCGAACGCTGGGTTTGCGACCGCGGTGCAGGTGGCCGGGCTGCCCTATCGGCGCAACGACGACAGCTTGGCCATCCCTCGCATTGTCGTGAACCGCTGGACGACTGAATCCGGCCTCGCTGATCTTCTTGCGGCCCGTTCCAGTGGTGCGTCTCGTGCCGTCAGCACCTCGAAGCGTCTGATCTGGCAAGCATTGCGCCGCTATGCCCCGATGATCTCCCGCGATCCGATGGAGGGCGCTAAATCTCTCCCCGGTGCCGGGTGAGACCGTCCGATAGCCGTCGAGAGTCGTCGATAGTCAGCCAACGTCGATGATCAGCCAACACGCCCCAGGCGGGCGAAATTTTCCACAAGATCGGTGGTGGCTGCGACGCTGACAGCGGGTTTGGTCATCCGGGTGGCGACCTGGCGGGCTCGGGCGGCACACGACGGGTCGAGGATGGTACACAGGTCATCGACAAGCGATTCCTGCGTTGTGGTGGAAAAACGCCGTGCGGTGCCCACCCCGAGCCGCTTGACCTGCGTGCCCCAGAACAACGCCTGTTCGGGATTGGTCCAGAGGATCAACGTGGGCACCCCGGCGCGCAGACCTGCGGCCGTGGTCCCCCCGCCGCCGTGGTGGACGACCGCGAGGCAGTTCGGAAAGGGCGTCGCATGGTTGACGGCCCCCACCACCTTGACATGCTCGCCG
>Ga0164296_1003779_pt1 | contig 14101 bp, 21 predicted proteins | sample GEODES057metaG_FD_113533 | JGI IMG/M metagenome (GOLD analysis project Ga0164296, IMG submission 113533) | Dystrophic lake water microbial communities from Trout Bog Lake, Wisconsin, USA - GEODES057 metaG | ecosystem: Environmental > Aquatic > Freshwater > Lake | place: USA: Trout Bog Lake...
TAAGACTTTAGGTTTGAACCAAAAGAACATTAGATAGCCTTAATAGGAATAACCTTAGCTTCTGCTTTAGGGAAGTAACTAGGGAAACGTTTCTTGCTAGCTTCTGGTTCACCATTTACGTGCCAGAATATATCTTTTCGATCTTCGCGTTGTGGGCCGTTGATGTACTTAGGAATCATGCCTGTAAGCATTTCCATACCCATACATAACATAACTAGATTATCGCTGAATGCGTTGTTACAACTTGCTTCCCATAACGGACCGCTTAGGAACATACATGCGCCTTTACATAGATGTAGTACAGGGCAGTTAGGACATTCTTCGCGATCGCTCCAGTGGAACGATGTATCAATCTTAATAGCATCTAAATCGCTAACGTGCCCAATCTTATGTGAAATACCTGCTGGGCTTACTGATACAGCTGATACGTTTTGGCAAGTTAATACATTACCGTCTAAGTCTACAGCAATATCTGTAACTTTATCCATACCGCACTTCTGACCCATGTTTTCAGATCGCATACCGTATTTGATACTACGAATCCAATCGCTTACTTTAGAACGTACACCTGTAAAGCGTTTAGGTTGGAAGTCACGTAGTTCTTTTAGAGCAAACCAGCGATATAGAACATCCTGATTAGCATTTTCTAAACTGTTAGCAAGACCGCCATCATCGTAAGCATCGATAAAGCCGCCTTCTCCTATAACTAGATAATCTACGTATTCTTCGCCTAGTTCTTCGTTAATAAAGTTTTCAAAGAACAGTTGAATATCATTACGACTAATGTTATTCTTGTTGATCATTGCGTTGAAACTGATCTTACCCTTAGGTGCTAGCAGTTTGTATACATCTAAAATGCCTTTACGACTAGCAGGATCTTGTAAAGGATCCGGACCGCGAACGTGCTGTCCTGGACCATCGTGACTGATACTAATACCAAAGCCCATTTCGTCTAGCCAGTGTACTTTTTCTTCGTCAAGTAGGCTACCGTTAGTAATCATACTCAATCGAGCATTTGGATATCTCTTTTGTAGTTCTTCTGCTAGAGGTTTAAGTGTTTTCCAATATACTAAAGGCTCTCCGCCCCAGAACTCGAATACTGCGCCTTCGCCTTCGCCGTCATCTCCGCCCTTAAACCAATCTTTCATTCCGTCTACAAAAGGCATAACGTTGTCTGGATTATGACTATCACCTTTTGGAACAAAACGTTGTGAGCAATACTCGCAGGCAAAGTTACATTCTAAGCCTAATTGTATTTTAATCTTATTTGGATTCTTACCTAGGCCTAGTTTCTTTTGGCCCATATCTGGTTGATCAGCAGGCTCTAGCTCTTCCATTACATTTTCTAGGGTGTCTGCCCATTGTAATGTGCTAAAGTCTGTATCGTAAATGACATCGCGCTCTTCTAGCGTAACTGGGCTGTATAAGGTTATATTAAATTTTGGCATAGGGAATCTCTTTGTTATATTATAACATAATTATCAAAAAATGTGTATGGAGTTTTGGATTATGATAGTGTTTTAACACACTCGACTATCTCTGGATAGTGATTAAAACCTACCCATGCTTCTGCCGCTTCGCCTGCGGTAAGTGTAGTAGTTAATATATTAAATGTACCAGTACCGTTAGTTAGCTTGATCTTTGTACGATCCGGAACCCCTGTTACTTGAGTAATGTACAAATAGTCTATATGAGCAGATGTACTTACAATAAAGTTTACAGGATCACCTGCGGTTACCGGTTCATCTTGAACTTGTACATATATTGGTTCAAAATATTGAGTCCAATCGGTTGCCGGTCTTATGTGAGCAACTAATGGAGCATTTCTTGCTACTAGGGCTGAAACAGCTTGCGCTGCAGGTGTTGTAAATTGGTGGGCACTACTTCCTGAAATATTTAATGAAGGTTGAGTATATTCATATCTATTAATCATGTGATTAAATTTCCATGTACAATCATTAAAGTCGGTAAAATCGGCATCATGTACAAATATCCAAAAGAAAGGCTGGGATAAACTATCGAAATAAGATGCTATTTCTAAAGTATTAGTAGGGTCGATATTTTGTAAATTTAAAATGTTTACCAAGCGTCCAAATTTATATAATTTAGTAGTCTTACCAAAAGATGCCGGCGATAAAGTTTTTCCTAGATATGGAAACGCATCATAAAATCGAACCATTTGAACATCTAAACCTGCGCTTTGCTCGTTTTCATAGTTAGGTTTAATATTATTATTAATTTCAATAATGTTAGTTTCAAACGCCCATAATGTATTGTGATCTAACCCAACAGCTCGACGTTTAAATTCGTCTATTGTCATTGGTAAAGTGGCACGTAGATAAGTTACTGTTGCGGTAGTCATAGTACTAGGATCTAAGTCTACACGCACACCGCCCGGCAATTGTTGCGGAGCAGGTTGTTTAACTAGAGTAACTCCGGGCGGCAACGGTACTGTAGGATCATATGCTTTAACAGCAGGAACGTGAGTATATCCACTTCCTGGGTTTGTTAAAATAATACCTGTAACTGTACCTGAACTAATTGTAAGAACAGCCGTAGCAGTTGTTCCGCCTGGAACATCTGGATCATCGATAACAACGTAAGATGATGTAGACCAATTAGTGTAAGGAGCTACCGATATTAAAGAATTTGTTTGAGCAGTAGGTAAAGAAATTTGTCCTATTGACAAATTACTAGCCATGTTATCTGGTAAGAAGTCTATTGAAATATCTGATAGGCTAAATGTTGGTTCAATCTTATCTTCTAATACATTAATAATGAATTGAGAAGTTGAAATATTAATATCGTAATAATAGTTTACGGGCATTTTGCCGTAACTAAGAGTAGAAATTCTTTGACCCTGTTGAGTCGGAGTTACAGTTACATCTGTTGCTGTAGAGACTAATGGCATATTGATCCTTAGCAGTTACAGTTACAATTACAGTTAAAGTAAACACCCATACCGTAATAATAATAGTGTGATTGTCCGCTACAATTAACCTCATAGGCCTGCGGATAACAGTTGTAGAAATAATAACCATAACCTACGTTACAGTTATTGTAAAGTCCTGCGCCCCATCCGATAGTATAACTATTGCGGTTGGTTTCGCCGAAGTATCCGCCGTATAGTAATCCTACGTCGTTACGCAATTGGCTCATTGCGTTGGTGTACATAGTGTTACCATCACCAAACACAATACCAGAACCGTTTAGATATGCTGTCATTAAATATGTCTCCTCACTGTATTTATGCGCCTTGTAATCTACAAATAAATTCCAGAGTGGGGTGTAAAACTGGTAAAACTTGACAAAAATATATAGATTATGTTATAATTTGAAATAGGCCACAATTAAAATATAATTTAATAGGAGTTTGACTGGCATAACTATATATCTAACTCTTAAAAAAGGAGGGCATACCAATGCGAAAACTACTTAATGTAGTCTTAACAGTAATAGGCCTGATGTTTTTATCCGGTAGCGTAGCGGCTGCAAACGATAATAGCAACAGCTCATATAGCATAGTGACAGATGCTACAGAAAGAGTGGAAGGAATATTAACAACTATTGTTAATCCTATACACTATACGAAGGAACTTGATTGCCTAGCAAAGAACATATTCTACGAAAGCGGTAGCGAACCTAGAGAAGGTAAGATCGCAGTAGGAATGGTTACAATCAATAGATCACAAGATGATCGCTTCCCGAACACAATTTGCGGTGTTGTAAAACAACGTACCGTAACAAGTGTCCCAAGACAAATATCTACGACCACAATGGTAAAGACTGGATGGTTTAACAAACCAGAAAAGCACGTAGAAACTAAAACTGTCTGGAATCAGTTGACCGTTTGTCAATTCAGTTGGAGTTGTATGAAAGTACAAACTCCTAAAGAAAGTGATCCAAGATGGGTTGAAAGTAAACAAGTAGCTCAAGAGCTTCTTACAGGTGGATACGATGATTATCGTCCTAAGTATGGTAATTTAGAATACTTCCACAATACTTTTGTTCGCCCAGCATGGAAAGGTCTTAAAAGGATGGCCCGTATTGGCGGACACATATTCTACGCTAGCAACGACTAAATAATTTGATGCGAGCAATAGAATTCATCTCTGAAAAAGCAAGTGCGGCATTATGCCGTAGCCCAAAAAGACTAGGCAGGAGCGATCATAGCTCTTGCGTTAGTCAGGGCTTGCGCCCACATCAATCTAAAGGCAAAGGCCATACAGATGGTCATGGCCATTATCTAAAAGGTCGTAAAGCTAAATCCGTAAAATACGGTGGCAATGTTAAAGACTACGACGGAAAATAATAGTAATAAATACTCTGAATAAACAGAGGTTACTAAGTGGCTGGATCAGGACAATTCCCAAAATCAACAGGCGATATCATTTATCACGGTGACGTAGACGGTGGTTATGCTGGCCGTATAATCTCTCACTCTGATTGGCCATTAACTGGCTCCCACAGAGTGGGAGCCATAATTAGCCATTCGGATCCTTATATAACTACAACGCTTACATGGGGAGGAGGATTCCTTAGTGATGTTCGCGGGTGGGCAGTATCAAATGGATGGGATCAATATGGACCTTTAGTTGTTAATATTACAGGAGATGTAGTATCAAACAGCGTTGGTAATGCTGCAATTTATATAAATGGAAATTTCCCGTTAGGATTAACTCTTAATATCGGTTATGGAGTTTACGTAGCAGGATATGGTGGAAATGGCGGCTCTGCTCCGGGCACAGCTGGCAACGGCGGTAACGGATCGGGCGGCGGAAACGCTATTGTATTTGGATCTTTATCATCGAGAGGTCCAATAGTAACTATTAACAACCAAGGATACATCGGCGGAGGTGGCGGAGGTGGCGGCGCAGGTGGAACAAATGTATCGTATGACAAATATGGTACAGCTACTTACTACCAAGGTGGTGGTGGTGGTGGCGGCGCCTCTTATGGTAGTGGAGGATCTGGCATCAATAATGGTGGCGGAGCAAACGAAACCACAGGTGGAGGCGGTGGCGGAGGTGACGGGTCACATGCCGGCGGTGGTAACGGTGGTAGTTTAGGATCTGCAGGATCAAATGGTGGATCAATGGGAAGTTATGGAGGCGGTAATGGAGGCCCTGCGGGTAATGCTATCGCAGGAAGCAGTGGTTGGTTAACTTTAAATAATTCAGGACCGGGCACAACATATGGAGCAATATCTTAAATATCAGTAACGTAAAGGACTGATCATGCCAGATATAACAGACTATAAAATTACAGCTTTTGACCAAACAAACGGTCGATTAGAAATTAAATTTGAAAATCTCGAAAATAAAATATATCTAGATTTACACCCCGATCAATCAGGACTTTATCCAGAAGGGGATAAACTTGATACAATGATTCGAGGAGTTTTTCCAAAATCTCATATAGAACGAAAAGAAAAGATAGCAAGTGGTATTGCTAATTCAGCTGCCATTGCCGCATTAGTTCAGCCAGATGATATATCACCAACTCCACAATCTTTAAATGACTTTATAGACCCTGATCAATTTTTTAACATTAAATTAGTTGTTGCTATACAAAGAACGTTAGCAGAAATGTCAGGAGGTACAGTATGAAACATACTCCCTATGCGGCCTTTGGTACAGTTGTAATTTTAGTACAAGCAGAAACTACTGACAATAGGATTGTTAAACTAGGCGATGATGGGTTAGTAACATCTGGATGGTATTTTTACACAAAAGGTAGAACAAATGTAAAAGTAGTTGAAACTGGAGAACAATTAGAAGATAGGACTCCTGGATGGTTAAATGCTGAACATACTACAGCAAATGCTAGCAGTACCGGGCATTTAGAACTTACCTTCCCAGAAGAAACAGAATGGTTGTGTATTCCTCATGTACATAATGCTGGAGGATTACCTACGTTAAAAAGTTTAGTTGTTAAGCCAGGAGATACTCCTGAGCTGCCAAATAATTCTAATATATTTTTAGTTAGAGGAAAATTAGAAGTTAACACAAAAATATTTACAGGTCCTTGTCAAATACGTGTTAGAAGCGGCGATACAACTGCTGACGTAATAGAAGATGCTTACGGATTATTTTTCTCATGAAAACACAAGCATGGCACAGAACATTAGGAGCCTGGTCTTTTATTCCAGTTCTTTATTTTTGTTTAACAACAAATTATAATTCCTTATGGTTGATGTGTTCGTGCTTGGTATACGCACTAATAGCAATAACAATTACAGTTGGGTATCATAGACTGTTTACACATAATTCTTTTGAGTGTAGTAGATTTTGGCATTGGTTATTTGGCCTAGTTGGCTGTATCAGTTTAAATTCGGCTCCAGTTCATTGGTCATCGGTACATAACGATCATCATAAATTTTCAGATACTGAGAAAGATCCATACGATTCAAATTGGAAACATTTTTTTAGATTTAAAGATAGAGTAGGAGTTACAGCTACTAAAAAAGAAATAAGAATGATGAAAGACAAAATGCATTTGTTCTTTATTAAACAATCTTTAACTTTAAGTATAACGGTTGGTGTTGTTTTATCTTTGTTCGGAGCTGATGCCTTTTTGTTTTTATATGCTCTACCAGTCACAACATATCTAGTAACAAGTGGGCTACACACCATTTATGCGCATAGTAATAAATCCGCAAGAAACTTATGGGTATTAGAATGTATTATTCCTATGTTTGGAGAATGGATACACAAAGAACATCACGATAGACCTGGATTAATAAATTGGCATACTAAACCTTATTACTTTGATTTAGGTGGTATATTCATAGGAGCGATAAAAAATGGTAGTCAATGATCTTCCTAATTTAAAAGAAAACGATTTAAAAGATTTTAGAACAGTACACTTACACGCAGGGGAACCTGCTGATTACAATTTAACAATCCTATATCCTAAACCTCTTTTAGATAAACAACAGTCTATTGATTTTTTAAAAAGTGAAGGTTTGTTTTGACAAAATACTTTTATCATTTAGGAATTAATCCTTCAATAACTAATCCTCTTGTTGTGTTCACAGCATTTGATAGAACACGCAAGATGTTTGATTTGCCTCAAATAGAAACAATAACTCCTATAGGTAAACTTTGCCAACCTAAAACAATTGAAGAACTATGTTATGATTCTGCTAAAAATATTGTAGATAAAGCAGGGTCTAAAAAAATAGTAATGACATGGAGTGGTGGAATAGATTCTACATTAGTATTATCTGAATTATTAAAGATTGCTCCGCATGAGCAGTTAGTAGTAATGATGAATGACAATTCTATATTTGAATATCCAGAATACTATAACAAATATATCAAGGACAAGTTAGAAACTAGATACATGGATTTTAACAGTTCCAATCAACTAAGAGCATCGTTAAAAGACGGAATAATTGTTACAGGACATTTATTAGATCCAGTATTTGGCGCAGGTATGTATAAGGTCATGCCAGAATCTAGATTGTCACAAAAGATACCTGACTTTTTAAACACTCTTAATAATTTTTCTCAGGAAAATTATACTAATTTGATTAATGCTTGTCCTCGTCCGTTAGAAGACGTAAAAGATTTATTCTGGTGGATGGATTACACGTTAAATTATCAAGCAGAACAGTTAATGTGGTTGTTAGAAATAGAAGAAATGATTTTAGATAAAAACTTTTTTCATTTTGGTTCAAGCTCTGATTGGAATGATTATGCTGTATCAACTCCTGCTGAAGTCAAATACCCTGGTTATGATTTTAGAACATATAAAGGTGTGTTAAAGGATCACTTATATAAATTTACCGGGGACAAAGAGTATACCAAAGAAAAGATGAAAGTCCCTTCTTGGAGAGCATGGAGATCAACTCAACATATTGTTAAAGAATTTGCTATGTATATTACAACTGATTGGAAAAGAGGTTGGAGCATAGTTAAGGAGTTAAAATAATTATGAAGTATACTATTATAGAAGATTGTAGTCCTTATTATATTAGATTTACTCATGATAAGATTGAAGAATTTTCAAAATTTGCTTTGGATCTTTTTAATCAAACTGATTGGTCACATATTACCCCATTAAATCCAAAATTTGGACATTATATTTTACCTCCGAATATTGGTAAAACTGTTGTTTCAAGAACACCAGTATCACAAAGTTTTGATTTATGGATAGGGAGAGTAAGTTATTTTAAAAGTTGGCCAGGATTATATTATAAAGCACACAAAGATGGTCCAAATCACAGATTTAGTATTAATTACCCTATAAAGGTTTTAGATAATAACTGTATTACTAATTGGTATAGCGACGAAGATCTAAAAGATTATCCTATTATAGGAGACAATTATAGGAACATTTCAAGAGAATGTGAAGGCTTTGATAAAACAAAACATATTCCTGCTAAGTCTATGATAGCACAAATTAATGAATGTATACTGTTTAATACAGATATATTTCATTCCTGGGATAACACACAATCAAATAATGAAAGAATTATTTTAACATTTAGAAACGACGATGTTAACGGAACTTTTTATTACGAAGATGCTAGAAGAAAATTGTTCGAAGAATCATGAATACAAAATATGGATGTTGGATAGTAGGAGATAAGCTCTTTGAAAAGAAAGCAGAGGCGCTTGTCTATGCTAGCAAAGTAAACCTTTCTCCAAAATATTACTATTACAACAATGTATGGAAGAATCTTGACAGAACCTTGTTAGGAAAAATTCCTTTAGAACAATTATACAAAGAACGTGCTCAACAACTAAGAGACAAATATGATTATTTGATATTGTACTTTTCAGGAGGAGCAGACAGTACAAATATATTAATGACTTATCTTAACAACAATATTAAGATAGATGAAGTTAGAGTTAAATGGCCTAAAGCATTAAGAGACGGAAAACATTATACTCCTAATACTCAAGACAGAACGATTTTTAATATATGGAGTGAATGGGATTTTGTCATTAAACCTTTCCTTGACAAACTGTCAGTCTCTCATCCAGAAATTAATATTACTTTTGTTGATCAAACTGAAACATTAACAACAAAAAATGTAGAACGTGCGTTTGAAACAACAAATCATGCTCGTGGCGGTCTGTTATTAAATTTTGGCAATTCTGTTATTACAAGCAAATCATCTAAAGTAGGACATATATTTGGATTTGATAAACCAACAATAGCATTAGACGACAATAATGTTGTTCATATGTTTTTTAGCGATGTTACATTAAATTTATTGTACTCAGATGCTGGGTATGATCCAGAATCTAAAGAGTGTTTTTATTGGAGTCCAGACATGCCTATACTGCCAATGGAAATGGCATATCAAGTATCTCAATATTACAATGTTAATAAAGACAAAAGAAGATTTTTATACACCCTAGTAAATGGAGAAGTAACAGAACAAAATCATCAGTTTCTAAAACTCAAAGTACAGGTACAGAATAATATAACTAAAAGTGTGTGTTATCCAAACTGGGATAAAAATACTTTTCAAGCAGAAAAAGTTACTTCGATAACAGCATACGACAAATGGCATTGGTTTTTCTATAATCCAGAATATCAAGATGTAGTTGATGCGTTTTACAGTATGGCTAGAAACATAACCCAAGGTATCGATTCTAATTATATAGTCGGTCCGACAAACAGTCCTGTGTTTAAAGTCCTAAATACAGAAATGTTCCCTATAATAACTTTGAAAGATTAAAATGGAAACAAAAAAAAGAACGATAGTTAAAACGATTACCTATAAAACCTCTATATTGATAGAAGGATTAATTATCACTTATCTAATTACAGGCGATATACAGACTACTATTATATTAACAGCAACTAAAAATTTTGCTACTTTATTTGTCTATTATTTCCATGAACGCATTTGGAATAAAATTAAGTGGGGAACAAAAAATGAGCCTACAGTTTAAAAATGAACAAGTACTGAATGTGCGTCCTGAGATGTTGTCTTTATTAGAAGACAATTATCAAGAATTAACACTACATAAAGATAAAATTAAATTAGATCCTATGTGGGAGCTTTATGATGCTATGGAAAAACGTAATGAATTTTATTTGTTAACCGCACGTTTAACAGGCGAACTAGTAGGATATAGTGCTTGGTTTGTTAAACCTCATATTCATTATAGAGATACTATTGTAGCAAATAATGATGTAATATTCATGCGAGCAGATCAGAGACAAGGTATGTTAGGCATACGTCTTGTCAAATATAGCGAACAGTTTATGAAAGAAATTGGAGTTCATAAGATTGTGTGGCATGTAAAAAATAGTCTAGACTTTAGACCAATTCTACATAGATTAGGTTACGTAGACGAAGATATCCTTGTAGGTAAAATGTTATCATGAATTATTTTAAAACCCAATTAGAAAACATGAGGTACACTCCTCTAAATTCTAATTGGTTTTTTAATACTGTAGACATTCCAGACTTAGAATTGATTAAACAAGAGCTAATTGCTTTAGAACAGATAGCTGAAATCAAACAATCTAATAATAAAATATATTCAAATATATATAAAAATATAGTATATAAGCATTGTCCTTTATTAAAAAAATATTTAGAAAGTGTAAATTTATCTCAAAAATTTAATAGGATATTATTTTCTAAAGAAGTTATATTAAACAATAATAGAACAGTACACGTAGATTCGTACGATCCTACAACCACATCGCATTCTTTAAATATTCCACTTAGAGATTACGAAGATTCATATACAGCTTGGTACAAAACAGATAAAGAACAATTGATAGATTCTTTACAGTTTGGGTTAGATCCTATCAACAATTTTGCGTTTTTACTATTAAGTGATGCGGAGGAAATTCAAAGATATTCTTATGCTACAGGTAACGCAGTATTAGTCAACACAACAATATTACATAAAGGAATATCTGATAAAAAAACAAGGATGATATGTGGTATAAGATTTTTTCCAGAATTAACAGTTAGTGATATTAAAAAATTAGGGATAACTGATCCTTATAAACAAGAGTAATATGGAACAAATAGATCTTTTTGTTAAATGTAAATTTAGTAATTTACAGTTAGAAGCAATGAAGCAAATATATTACAAATATTTTGCTCCGCATCTAAATCAACCTTATTTAGGAAAAGCATTTGTTGCCATTTGGGAAGAAGATGGTAAATGGGAACCTGGTAAAGGTAATGATAAGAATCATTCCAACAACGGCTTTGTATCTAATGATTGTAGATTTGATCCTTTATGGAATGAATTTTCTAATCTGTTGCCGTATATGTCAAAATCTGCGTCAATTACAAAAATGCATTCTGGTAGCGTAATGCTTCCTCATGTTGATAGAAAATGGCGACCACACGCAATTTATTTTCCAATTGAAGGATGTTCAGAATTATGTGTTTCTGAATACTATGAGTTGCCTAAAGAAAATACTCAAAATAATCAAGTTAGAAAAGAATTTTCAAAATCTGTTTATTCCTATTCAGTTAACGACAATGCTTATCTAACTAATGTTCATGAATGGCACGGAGTTAAGAACTTAAGTCTAGTCGAAAGAATTACTGTAGGCTGGAATTTCAAAAATTCAAGAATGTCTTTTAAAGAATGTAGAGAGATATTAGGAGATCTAGGTTATCTAGATGATTAATATATGTTAGAATACAATCCTTTAAACACCGATTGGTATTTTAATTATATTAATATTCCAAATTTAGAAAATATACAAAAAGAATTAATCGAGCTTCGATCTATATACAATAAGGACGGAAATGTCTATAAAGGAAAAGATAGGTATTGGGCGTTAACATCAAAAGAATTTAGCATTACCGAAACTTGTCCTTTGTTATCCCAGTACCTTAATGATGTGGGTATATTAAGTAAGTTTCGATGGATACTGTTTAATTCAGCATCAGTAGAAGAACCTGAATTATTTCCTCCTTTTGGAAAACCTCCTATACACATCGATTCTTATGATCCAAAAGTTACACAATTTTCTATAAATTTACCTTTAATAGATTGTGATAATTCTTATTTTGCTTGGTTTTCTACTAATAATAAAAAATTAATACCAGCAAATTATTTTGATTCTTCCCTAAACCCAGCAACTACTCAAGCATTAGCTTTCAGAAATAATTGTACAGAAATCAAAAGAGTAGAATGTAATAAACCTATGATATTGAATACTACAATATTACATAAGGCTTTTGTATATAAAAAAACAAGGCTAATGGCAGGAATAAGATTTAATCCAAATTTGGATGTTGAAGATATGAAACAATTAGGGATCAATCAACCGTTAGTTCAAGTTGATTGATCAGGTGGAGTCCAAAGTATAGAATAGTCCGAAAACTTTTCAGCGGACCTAACAATTAATTCTTGTAGTTTTTCATTAGCTTTTCCGTCATTAACTGTAACATGAATAATACAAGCAATTCTTAAAGCTCCGGGCTTGTTAACATTAACAGCATGTACAGCTCTTATATTATTAAGATAAAATACCTGATTGCTTGATAATAGTTTAGCAGAATACTCTTTCTTTTGTGCTAACTTATCTACATCTGCGTATATATCAAGCTCTTTCATTGTTTTTTGTTCATAAGGAATAATGCTTGGTCTGATTCTTAAAAAATCTTCCGTTTCTTGATTTTCTATGTAACATCTTAATCCGTATTCGGCATCAGCATGCCAAAACCCTAAACCTTCAAAATCACTTTTTGTTGGTAACATAACAACAGACCAAATTTGATTAGGATCAACAGGAAAGGCAGTTAGAAAAAAGTTTGCCAACTCAGGAAACAGCATATCAAAATCATGTTTCCAAACTTTATTGAATCTAGGGTAAACAATATTCCAGGGATACACTTTACCAAATGCTTTTATTTTATGTTTACCGTCTGTTCGATTAGTAGTATAGTTTGATTCGTAACTTATTTTTTCTGTTTCTGCCATCCAATCTAACAATGCTTCAAAGTCTACTTTTGGCGTCCCAGGGACGTCAACGGGAGTATAAAGAATGTCTAAAGGGTTCATAATTTTGTTCTATAAATAAAGTGGTATATTATTTATAAACTTTCAAATGAACAAATCTTGGTATAAACTTAAAATCGATACGTCAAGTGCTTTAATTGACCCCTGGCCCCTAATACCAAAGGTTCCAAATTTTGGAATATGGCTTCAACCTAAAGAATCAATTTTTAACAAAGAATGGATAGACTACGTAGAAAATTTAGGATTAGCATTATCAGGTAGTTCAATGGTTTTTTATCGAGGACCAAATTGGAACACTCAGTATGCTCATCTTGATGTTGATATAATTAAAGACCCTAGCAATGAGATTCCATTAGTTTGTTACGGAGTAAATTGGGTATTAAAGGGCAAAGATAGTTCTATGGTATGGTATGATATGCCCGATAAAAAATATGAAGTTCGTTATACAGAAGCCAGAACCCCTTATGTTAATTTTAAAATAGAAACTTTAAACGAAATTGACAGATGTAATATACAACTTGAACCTGTATTAGTAAGAGTCAATATTCCTCACAGCATTTCTGTAGGCAACGAAGAAAGATGGTGTATTAGTGCTAGATTTAAAAAACATATTCGTAATATGTCTTGGGATAGTGTAGTTGAATTATTTCGATCTAAAGATTTATTAATCGAACGTTAAACTCTAAACGATTCACCACATCCGCAACGATCACGTTCATTAGGGTTTTGAAATTCAAATCCCTCGTTCAGCCCATTACGGACCCAATCTACGATCATTCCATTTAGATAAGGTTCGTCTTTCATACTGATAAAGACAGAAAAACCCGGTTGAGCATAATTGATAATACCTTCTGAATCGTCATACACATCTACGTATTCAAGTATGTAAGCTAGCCCAGAACAACCTGTAGTTCTAACTCCAATTCGGATGCCAATACCTTTTCCTCTTTTTTCTAAATTCTTTTTAATTTTCAAAGAGGCTTGCTCAGTAAGTGTAATCATGCTAATATTTAACTATAAGTAAGACTATGAATATTGATAAAGAAACCTACCTAACTGAGTTTTTTGGTAAAGACAACTGGAAAACAGGCCTCGGAAGCCAAGAAGAACATGAAGTGATTGCGTCTGAA
>Ga0164296_1003782_pt1 | contig 14098 bp, 10 predicted proteins | sample GEODES057metaG_FD_113533 | JGI IMG/M metagenome (GOLD analysis project Ga0164296, IMG submission 113533) | Dystrophic lake water microbial communities from Trout Bog Lake, Wisconsin, USA - GEODES057 metaG | ecosystem: Environmental > Aquatic > Freshwater > Lake | place: USA: Trout Bog Lake...
AGAAGCGGTAGCGTTAATGAAAAATTTTGCCAACGGATTAGAAAATGATCAAACGTTGGAAGAAGCAGTAGATGTAGCCGATTCTTATGCCAGCATTGATGATGCAGCGATTAAGAAATTAATTTTAGCAGAAGTGCAAAAGAATTTAGCGGTGTACGATAAGAAAAAAGAGGCAAGGGCAAGCATCATTTATCATTTATTAAATACCATTTTCTTATCGGAAGATGCAACGAATAAAATCGATGTGTCTGCAACCTTAGGTATCCCGCCGGTTTATGTGATGCCTAAAAAATTATTGGAAGATTCATCGGGCAAAATCATCATTCAACAATTTTTTTACGGAGATAAAGATGGTTTGAATGTATTCAATTCTTTTATGGCCAATTATAGAAATGGTTTATGGAAAATTGTAAACAAACCCGAATGGATTGAAGTATCTACTTTACACGGAAGTAAAATAACTATTTATGCCAATAGGCCATTTGATACCAAAAAGGATCTTGATCAAAAGGCGCAAGATGACCTGGCTGCATATTTAGATTCGTTGGGTGCTAATCCAACAGTGGTTATCCATCGCGGACACAGTTACTATGTAAACTCTACCATCAAACAATTACCCTACACTGCAAAAGTAGTGCTGCTGGGCAGTTGCGGCGGTTATCATGCATTGGATGATGTGTTGAACATTTGTCCTCAAGCACATATCATCGCTTCCAAACAAGTGGGTACAGGTATTGTAAATATTGCATTGATTAATTCTATTGCAGAAAATTTACGATTGGGAAAAGATCTCAACTGGGTTTTAATGTGGAAGAGTTTAGAAGGCAAATTCAACGGGCAGTACAAAGAGAAATTTGATGATTATGTTCCGCCGTATAAAAATCTGGGCGCCATTTTTATAATGGCGTATAAGAAGGCGATGGAGAAGGAGTGAGGTATTTATTCATTCTAATTGTCTTTTGAGCCATAGTAAATTATTGTAAGTATTAGCGTTCTTTTGTTCGAGATAGTTGTTTATTAAAGTAAGCAAATTCGATCTGTTTTCAGGTAATTTTTCCAGAGCAAATTTTTTATCGAATAAATACCCGTTTGAGATTTTTTTGTTGAATTTGTATACTTGTCTAAAAAATTCTAATGATGTTATATTAAGATTTTTATTGGTTGCAACTTCCGAAATCATATCTAAAATAATAGTATGATAATTATGATAAGGTAAAAGTGTAATGGTTTCAGGAATACATTGAATATTATTAAATGATATTTGTGTTGGCATCCAAGAAGCTGGTATTGAAAATTCAAAAGTTCCGTCACTTTTAGTTGAAGTGCCTTTTTGTATTTCCGGAAAGAATACTGATGCAAATATTTTATCAGCATTAGTATTTACTTTGCCAATAAAATAAATACTATCGATAGAACCTTTTGTTGTAGCGGTATATTGAATATTAGTTGGCCGTAATCTAAGATCAACTTGATAAGCTGACTTAAAATTTAAATATTGATCTTTATTTTCTTTTACTATAGAAAATTCGCCATGCAAAATTGATATGCTTTCATTATTTGGATTAACAAGGCAGTAAATAAAACTTGAATCTTTTTTAAATAAGATATAGGTGTTATTTACTTTATAAAGTCCGTTGAGAATTATTTCATTTTTTTGGGCAATAACATGAAATGAAATTACAGACAAAATAACTGCTATAAATGTTCTTCTTTTCATAAAATTCTCATCTCAAAAAAGGATTATTTTCTTTCTCATGTCCAATGGTTGTTGGCATTCCGTGTCCGGGATACACCACTGTTTCATCAGGCAATACAAATAATTTCTCTTTAATGTTTTTTATCAGTTGTTCGTGATTGCCGCCGGGCAAATCAGTTCTTCCAATGCTTTCTCTGAATAATACATCGCCTCCGATAATAAAATTTTGTGCTTCGCAATAAAAACAAATACTGCCCGGCGAATGTCCCGGGGCAGCAATTACTTTTAATGCATCATCATTTAAACGAATGATATCTCCTTCATTCAAAAAATGAAGTGGCCCGTTATAATTTTCAAAAGCCAATCCCCATTGCTTTCCTGATTCAGGTGCAAATTGTAACATCATTTCTTCATCGGGATGAAGATATAATTCCAATCCAAATTCCTCATGTACCCATTTGTTACCGAATACATGATCCAAATGGCAATGTGTATTGAGTAATTGAACGGCAGTAAGTTGTTGGCTTTGCAGAAATTTTTTTAACATTTCCTGCTCAGCACTGAAATAACAACCGGGATCAATGATCAAAGCATTGTTCTGTTCGTTAAACAATACATAGGTATTTTCCTGAACGGGACTAAACGTAAAAAACTTTACCTGAAGCATAAACGTATTTTTCTGATTGGTTGATAGTAATTACTTAATTTTAACAGAGATTGGAATGATTGAAACGATTTCGCAAATAACTTCATCCTTTAATTGCAAATCAAGATATTCAATCGCATCCATCGGTTATTAAATTTAGTGAGGTTATGCAAATGAACAGAATAAAACAATATTTTTTAGCAGCTTTCTTTTTATTGCCCATTCTTTCAATGGCACAAGTGAATACGGTTCAATATGGAAAGAACAGATTGCAATTCAAAAAGTTTAACTGGAAATTTTATCAGTCACCTAATTTCAATACTTATGTTTCGCAGGGCGGAACTGAATTGGGAAAATTTGTTGCACAGGTTGCAGAACAAGAAGTAAAAGGTATTGAAACTTTTATTGAATACTCATTACAGCGCAGAGCCAATATTGTGGTATATAATTCTTATGATGATTATAAACAAAGCAATATTGGTTTGGGCATTGATTGGCAGAATGCAGGCGGATTAACCAAATTGGTGAACAATAAGATCGTTGTTTTTTTTGATGGTAATCACGAACATCTTCGATTGCAGATCAGACAAGGCATTGCAAAAGTATTAACCGATAATTTATTATTTGGTGATGATATTGGCGAAGTGGCCAGTAATTCTGCATTGCTTGATTTGCCTAAATGGTTAACCGATGGTTATGTTGAATATGCTGCAGAAAACTGGAGTACAGAAAAAGATGATGAATTAAAAAGTGTAATGCTGAGTGCAGATTATACCAATTTTTATCAGTTTGCTTTTGCTAAACCTTTATTAGCAGGCCATGCTTTCTGGTATTATTTCGGAGAAAAATATAAAAAGGAAAACACTACTTATTTTTTATACTTGGCACGCATCTATAAAAATCTAAACAAAGCAGCTCTGCGCATTTGTAAGAAAAAATTCAAAGAGGAATTAGCTGATTTTATGACGTATGAACAGGATAAATATTATAAAGATATCCGTCAGCGTAAAAATGCACCGAAAGGATCATTGAGTGTAAGTGAAGATGTAACCAAGAATGATTATTTCCGTTTTCAGGCAAATCCCAATCCGCGAAATAATAATTATGCAGTGGTAGAATTCAGTAAAGGTGTTTATCGGGTTAAGTATGTAGAGAATTTTTATGATTCAAAAATATTATTAGATAAAGGCGTACGCACACAACAGGGAGATATCAATCCGAATTATCCAATACTGGCCTGGGATGTAAAAGGGACCAGGTTATTGGTGATTTATTGGGAAGCAGGCCATACTAAAATGTTTGTGTATGATGTAGTGGCAAAATATAAAAGGTTTAAACAAGAGATCACCGGTTTCGATCAGATACTCGATGCCTCTTTTATGTTAGATGCCAATACATTGGTGATGAGTGCGGTGAAAAACGGACATTCAGATATTTATACGTATAAAATTGAAGAACAAAAAACAGAACAGATCACCAATGATATTTATGATGATCTGAATCCAACATTTGTTTCATTCCCCAATCGTTCGGGTATTATATTTTCTTCTAATCGCCCGGGCAATAATGCACCCAATAGCGATACAGTTTTACCAAGTAAATATCGTTTCAATATTTTTCTGGTAGATATTTTAAACAAAGGAAAAGATAAACAGATTACCCAATTAACCAACATGAAGTTTGGGAATGCCACTAATCCGATGCAATACAATAACAATCACTTTACGTTTGTATCTGATGAAAATGGTATTGGTAACAGATGGGCAGGATTTTTTGCTACCAAAAGAACCGGATTGGATACAGTTTATCAAATCGGTGATGAAGTATTGCGTAATCCTGTTCCGAAAGAATTAGATTCTACTTTAGCAGCTTGGAGAAAACAAGAACCCGATAGTGTAAGTTATTTTCAAGTATACAATGATTCTACTTATACATTCCCGATTACCAATTATCAAACTTCTTTATTAGAGACAAGAATTGCCGGTAATAACGGGCAAGTAAGTGAAACAAGGCAGGAAGGTGATTATAAATTCTTGTATAAATTAAAAGTGAATGATGATGCATTGAATAAAAGAAATATCAATGCAAGGCCAACTGATTATATGAAGAAGATCATGGATCAGCAAAAAGCAGCCAGCGGGAAAGCTACGTTGTATAAGGCTTCTGCGGATTCTGTAAAGAACAAACAAAAAGATTTCTTTCAATCAGAATTTGCTGATGAGAAAGTGGACAGCAGTAAAATCAAATCAAATAATAATTCCACTGTAAAAAATAAGATCAGTGACCTTAATAAATGGAAACTATTTAATTATAAAATGAAATACAATGCCGATTATGTATTGGCAGGTCTTACCAATAATATTTTAATCAATCGTTATCAACCTTATGGCGGCGGGCAAGGGCCTATTCAATTGAATACCGGAAGCGATTTGGATTTTAGTTTAAGGGCAGGTGTAAGTGATTTATTTGAAGACATAAAATTTATTGGTGGTGTTCGTTTCGGTACAGATCTTTCTGATAAAGATGTATTCTTCTCTTTGCAGAATTTAAGAAAACGAGTGGATTGGGGCTTTACTTATTACAGAAGCAAGCAATCTAATTTCTCCGGATTTTTTCAGGGAAATTTAGCGTATTATAATAATGCGCTCATCACTAATTTATATCAATTGAATTTCTCTTATCCTTTTGATGAAGTGAGAAGTTTACGTTTAACAGTAGGATTAAGACAGGATAAAGGTGTAATCAGAGCATTTAATAACGGAACAGGAGCACCTGATCCATACGGGCTTTCGCAACCGGATAGCAGTGCATGGTATGGTGTAGGCAGATTAGAATATGTATTTGATAATACCATCAACCCTGCACAGAATATTTGGAATGGAACCCGATGGAAAGTGTATTTAGATTTAAATACACCTACCATTAAAGCAAGCAATACTACTTATGATTTTGGATTTGATGCAAGGCATTATCAAAAAATCTATCACAATTTTATCTGGGCAACACGTGCTGCAGCAGACTTTAGTTGGGGCACACAAAAAATCTGTTACTTCTTAGGCGGAGTGGATGGATGGGTTGGTCCGCGTTTTAATACCAATCAACCTGCACCTGATCAGTCTTATGCTTTTCAATCTTTGGCAGTTAACATGAGAGGGTACAATCAAAATATCGCTAATGGTAATAATGCATTTGTAATTAATAGTGAATTAAGATTTCCTGTATTTACTACTTTATTTAATAAACCAATCAATAATGCCTTCTTAAGAAATTTTCAATTGATACAATTCTTTGATTTGGGAACTGCATGGAACGGTAAATACAATGGCATTACCAGACCGCAAGTAACTTATGGATCACAAAATGCGGGTAACCCTATTTTAGTAAATGTAGATGCGGGTGGTATTGGTCCGTTTGCAGCAGGATATGGTTTTGGAGCAAGAAGTACATTATTGGGATATTTTATTAAAGCAGATTTGGGATGGCCTGCAAAAGGATTTTTTGTGGGATCACCATTATTTTATTTTGCTTTGGGATTGGATTTCTAATGATTCAATTTATAACAAACCTTATTCATTACCTCGCTTAAAATAGTGAGGTAATTTTTTTAGTGTATAATAGATAATGCACAACATAACGGAAAATAAAAAGGAGAATCCCCAAGTTTTAAAATTTTCTACAGGGTGTAACGCCTGATGTGCTGATGCATGCATTAATTCGTAAGGTTTGGTAAGAATATCCCAGCTGTTGAAGCGTAAAAATCTTCCCAAGTAAATGCCGAAGCCACATAAAAATAAACTGGTGAACACAAATAAATTCAGCCAGATAGTTTGAAAAAATTTCGACATAAATTTTTCTACTTCCATTAAAGAGATCAATCCCAATATCAATCCATTCCATGTAGCACTCATCACCAATAACAGGTCATACCAACGTATTGAGCCTACGATATTATCATTATCAAAATGAATCAGATCTGTAATAATGTACGGTGCATTTGGGAAAAACAGGATCCAACCGATAATAAAAAAAATCGCTTTGGCATTTAAAGTAGGTTGTTTTAATAATTGCCTGCTGAATATTAATGGAACAATGGCTAAAAATGTATTCCACACATAAAAAATATAAAACCACTCATTGGTCTTGGCAATTCTTACTGCCAATAACAGCATGGTGAATAAAACCGATAAGGATAAAGCAATATTGAGTGATGTGTTTTTTTGTTTTATCATAGCATCAAAAATTTAGGTAAGAAGATAATGATGCCAACAATGGTACTGATAATAGCCAGCCACAATACGGCTGCTGCTGCTACATCTTTAATGACCTTAATGGTTGGATGAAAGTCTTCATGTATAAGGTTGCATATTTTTTCCAAAGCACTGTTGAGCATTTCGGCACTGATTACTGAACCGATACATAATAAAATAAGAGCCCATTCTGTTGAGCTAATATGAAAATAAAATCCTGCAATGGTAACAGCAATCGCAAAAGCTAATTGAATTTTTCCATTACGTTCATGTAAAAAAAATTGTGTAATGCCATTGAAGGCATGTTTACATGCGTTAAATATATTTTGACGGGCAGCCATCTTTTTTTCTTAAAGATAGAAGATGATTGAAGAAATTGGCAATGTTTTATTGTTAATCTATTATCAATGCCTTGCAAATATTTTTTACAATGCCTGGCCCCTCATAAATAAAACCTGTCCATACCTGAATTAATGATGCACCTGCATTGAGTTGTTCTTTTGCATCTGCTCCGGTAAAAATTCCACCGCTGGCAATGATAGGAATTTGCTGATGTGTTTGTTGATATAAATATTGCACTACTTCTTTACTCCTTTGCTGTAAAGGCTTTCCGCTTAATCCACCCGCACCGGTAGTCTGAATTCTGGATTCAGGAGTCAGAAGCCCTGATCGGTCAATGGTTGTATTGGTTGCAACCAATCCGTCTAATTTTATTTCTACTGAAAGATCAACAATGTCATCTAATTGTTCTTGGGAAAGATCCGGTGCAATTTTTAATAACAACGGTTTCTTCTTATTTTTTGAATGATTGATATTCTGTAATTCACTCAATATTTTTTTCAAAGAATCTTTTTCTTGCAATTCACGTAAGCCGGGAGTATTAGGGCTGCTTACATTTACTACAAAATAATCTACTGCATCGAATAATCCCGAAAAACAAATAACATAATCTTTCCAGGCTTCATCGTTTGGAGTGGTTTTATTTTTACCGATATTACCACCAATGATTAGTGGACTGTTGATTGTGGATTTTCTATTGTAAAGCCTTGCAGCGATAGTTTCAACGCCATCGTTATTAAACCCCATTCTATTGATGAGTGCTTTGTCTTTTGGTAAACGAAATAATCTGGGTTGATCATTTCCTTGTTGAGATTTAGGAGTGACGGTTCCGATCTCAACAAAACCAAAACCCAATGCTTCCAATTCATTTAAGTATAAAGCATTTTTATCGAAACCGGCGCCTAAGCCAACCGGATTTTTAAAATGCAGGCCAAAAACATTTTTTTCCAATGAAGGATGTTCAATACAGTATTGTTGTTGAATGATTTTTTTAAAAAATGGAATTTTGCAAGCATATTGAAAAGCATTCATTGAAAAGTGATGCACATTTTCAGGATCGAATTGGAATAAAATATCTCTAATAAATTTGTACATGTCATTAAATGATGGTGCAAATATGCAAATGATTTGCTGAATAGTAACAAAACGTACAAGTGAGTGACACAACAAAGCATCATAGCAGCAGAAAGCCGGTTAACAAAAACGTAGCTGTTAATAATTTAGTTGCATAAACAACTTTTTATTATTTTTGGTATTCAAAATTCTTTGTCATGCAGGAAGCATATATCGTTGCAGGTTACAGAACCGCTGTTGCCAAAAGTAAAAAAGGCGGATTACGTTTTTTTCGCCCTGATGATTTGGCTGTTGAAGTCATTAAAGGATTGATGGCAAGTTTACCACAATTAGAAGCCAATCGTGTAGATGATGTAATTGTTGGTAATGCTGTACCTGAAGCAGAACAAGGATTACAGTTCGGCCGCATTATTGCAGCCCGTGCAGTTGGTTTGGATACAGCAGGTATTACCATTAATCGTTATTGTGCAAGCGGATTGGAAAGTATTGCAATGGCGACTGCCAAGATAAGAACCGGTATGGCGGATTGCATTATAGCAGGCGGAACAGAGAGCATGAGTTTAGTACCAACAACGGGTTGGAAAACTGTTCCTGCATATTCTATTACGAAGGATGAACCTGATTATTATTTAAGTATGGGCCTGACTGCAGAAGCAGTTGCAAAAGAATTTAAAGTAAGCAGAGAAGATCAGGATGTATTTGCATTTAATTCTCATGTAAAAGCAAAGCAAGCCATTGATAACGGTTATTTTAAATCGGGCATTCTGCCAATTAATGTAGAACAAGTGTATGTTGATGAAAAAGGAAAAAAGAAAACTAAGAATTATGTTGTTGATACGGATGAAGGTGTTCGTGCCGATACCACTGTTGAAGCATTAACCAAATTAAAGCCTGCTTTTGCTTTAGGTGGGAGTGTTACAGCAGGCAATTCATCGCAAACAAGCGATGGGGCTGCATTTGTAGTTGTGATGAGTGAAAGAATGGTAAATGAATTAAATTTAAAACCCATTGGCCGATTGGTGAATTGTGCCAGCGCAGGTGTGCATCCGAGAATAATGGGCATTGGTCCGGTGGCAGCTATTCCAAAAGTATTGAAGCAAGCCAATATGAATGTAAATGATATTGATCTGATTGAACTGAATGAAGCATTTGCTTCCCAATCATTAGCTGTGATCCGTGAATTGGAATTGAATCAAGATATTGTGAATATTAATGGTGGCGCTATTGCATTAGGTCATCCATTAGGATGTACAGGTTGTAAATTAACGGTGCAGATTTTAAATGATATGAAGCGATTAAATAAAAAATACGGTATTGTTTCTGCCTGTGTTGGCGGGGGACAAGGTATTGCAGGTATTATTGAAAATATTTCTTAATCATCCATTAATAATTTTTGAATGAAAGTTTTGAGTAGTTGCTCAAAACTTTTTTTATGACTTCTATCATCTGTCATACTCGTTTATGACTTTACTCATGTTTTTCGCTTAATGGTAAATCTAATTTTATAGAAGAAAATTATTTACCATGAAAACGATATTAGTTCCCACCGATTTTTCTGATACTGCAAGAAATGCAGCATTATATGCAATAGATCTTGCCAAACAATTAAAAGCAAATAAGATTATCTTCTACAATACCTATCAGGCGCCGGTTTCCGTTGGCCCCGATCCGATGGTGCCTGTGTTGGAAGTGTTTGATCTGGAAACAGTAAAAAAAGCCAATGAGGAAAACTTGAATTTATTCAAGTTTAAATTTATCAATTATTGTGATAAGAATATTGTTCTGGATACGGTATGTGAATTCAATATGCTGGCAGAGGGGATTGATGAAGTTTGTGATAGATTGAAAATAGATTTGATTATAATGGGTATTACCGGGGGAGGTGCAGTAGAAGAATCTGTTTTTGGAAGCAATACCATTAAAGTAGCCAGAAATACCAATGTGCCGGTAATTATTGTTCCTGCAAAAGCAAATTATACTGCGGTACGTAAAGTAGTACTGGTAACGGATTTTGAGAAAGTTAAAGATTCAATACCTGCAAAACCAATTATTGATTTATTGGGATCAACCAAAGCAGCATTAGATGTGTTGCATGTAGAAAAGAATGAACATTATGCCAATGATAAAGCTTTTGAAAGCTTAGAAATGGATGAAATGTTTTCCGGTTATGCACCGAAATATCATTTTGTAAAACATCAGGATTTTGCAGAAGCCATTAATGATTTTGTTTTTGAACAACAAATAGACATGGTAATCATTGTTCCAAAAAAACATGGTTTGTTTGAAAATATTTTTAAGAAAAGTCATACCAAGCATTTAGCATTCCACAGTAATATTCCACTAATGGTGGTACATCCTTGATTAAAAATTGAAGGCGGCTCATTTAAAAATACGCTCATTATATTGTGAGCGTATTTTTTTTATTGTAAAAAAATATTTTGCATGGGAGCTCTTTTTAGCTGGCGCATTTTATATCAGCCTCACTTATGTTGATTTTGTATGTCGCAATTCCTTATTGGATATATAAAATCATTTACAGAAATCAAGCAAGAACTAAATGAAATAGAGAAAGTCATTAAAAGAATCGATAAAAGTCAATCATCTTCAAATTAAATATTTACCTACAATCGGTACTCTTCTGCCAACACCAAATGCTTTGGGCGAAATACGAATAATAGGGCAAAATTGATTGCGCTTGTATTCATTGTTGTTTACCATCTTTAATATTCTGTCAACCAATGCTGCATTAAATCCCTGTGCTTTAATTTCAGCAGGTCCCATTCTTCTTTCAATGTATTGATATAAAATTTTATCAAGAATAGTATAATCGGGTAAGCTGTCACTGTCTTTTTGATCAGGCCTCAATTCCGCACTGGGCGGCTTTTCTATGATATTTATCGGAATAATTATTTTATTTCTATTGATATATTTTGCCAATGCATACACTTGCAACTTATAGCAATCACCCAATACGCCTAAACCTCCTGCCATATCTCCATACAGTGTTCCATAACCGGTTGCCAATTCACTTTTATTAGATGTGTTCAACAAAATATAACCGAACTTATTCGCAATGCTCATTAAAATATTGCCACGTGTTCTGCTTTGTAAATTTTCTTCGGCTAATGAAAAGGGTAAATTATTAAATACAGGTTTTAATGTAGTTAAGAAACTTTCATACACATCATTAATGCGAATGATGTCATAAGCGTTATTTAAGTTCTTACTTAATTCAACTGCATCATCAACGGAATGATTGGTTGAATAAGGTGATGGCATCAATACAGCTCTTACATTATCTTTTCCTAATGCTTCACAGGCCAATGCTAAAGTAACTGCACTGTCAATGCCGCCACTGGAACCAATGATGGCTTTATTAAAATTCATTTTCGAAAAATAATCTTTGATGCCAAGTATCAATGCATCATAGATCTGATCAATATTTAATTTTTCTTCTAAACCAATTGGTGTTAATTCTTTATCAGGCACTCTTGATGCAGGTTCAACAATGGCTGCCTCAATTGTTCCATCATCTTTTAATACCACATATTCTATCGCTTCTTTAAACATGGGCAATGCTTTACATAAATTGGCGTTCTTATCAAAAATTAATGAGGCGCCATCAAATACAATCTCCGTCTGACTTCCAACGGCATTGCAATAAAATAAAGGCAAATGATATTTTAATACATTGGATTTGATTACCGCTTTTCTATCTTCATCATGTGTATAGTCAAATGGGGATGCACTTAAGTTTAACATTACATCAGGTTGCTGTTTCATTAATTCATCCATCGGACAAATTCTATACAATGGATTATCACCCAAATTCCAGATGTCTTCACAAATAGTTACAGCTAATTTTTTTCCTTTGAACGGAACAACTTGCCAATCGTAGGAAGGTTCAAAATATCTGTATTCATCAAACACATCATAAGTTGGTAAACAAGTTTTATGTATCTCTGCTTTAATTTCTTTTTCATATAGAAAAAATGCAGCGTTAAATAAATCTTTTCCTTGTTTATTGGCATTGCGTGCAGGTGAACCGATCAACACACCAATCGTATCTGCATGCTGCTTAATGATATCGATACATGTATAACAATGATCAATGAAATCCTTGAACTCCACAAAGTCACGTGCCGGATAACCACAAACACTCATCTCACTAAATAAAATCAAATCGCCGCCTTTTGCCTTGGCTTCTTCAATGGCTGCAATAATTTTACGGGTATTGCTTTCAAAATTTCCTACATGATAGTTTTGCTGTGCCAGAAAAATTTTCATACCGCTAATTTCACGAATTATAACGAATTGAAAACAAAATCGTGTAAACTAATTCGTGTAATTGACTTTAATTCGTGTAATATTTCCTGTGATATGAAAAAAATTGCATTCTTTTTTTTAATTGTCGGATTGATTTCATGCAATCACAAAAAAAATATTCCCGATGTTTCCGGCATTGCCATGAATTTAAAAGTGGAAAGATTTGAAAAAGATTTTTTTGCAATGGATACCAATCATTTATCTGTGGCATTAGATACAATGCAATCTAAATATCCCGACTTCCTGAAAAATTATCTCTATAATATATTGGTACTGGAGCCCAAGCCCGATACGGTTTTGAAATATGTGAAATCTTTTATTAAAGATTATCATTTTGTGTATGATACAGCACAATTAAAAATTCAGTCTGTTGATGAAATAAAAAAACAATTAGAGCAAGCTTGTCGTTTTGTAAAATATTATTTTCCTGAGTATAAATTACCCGATCGCATCACCACATTTGTTGGTCCGATTGAAGGAACAGCCAATGGATTAACACAAAACAGTTTTGCTGTTGGATTACAATCGTATCTCGGTAAAAATTTTTCTGTCTATCAATCAGAATATGTGAGCAATGTTTATCCTGCGTATAAATCACGCAGGTTTGAATTGCCTTATATCGTTGTGAATTCTATGCGCAATATTATGGATGATATGTATCCGTTAAAAACAACGGGTAAGCCATTGATGGAACAAATGATCGAAGCGGGCAAACGTTTGTATATGTTGGATGCATTGTTGCCCGAAACAGCCGATACTTTAAAAACAGGTTATACGCAACAGCAATTAGATTTTTGTTTTGCCAATGAAAAAAAAATATGGACTTTCTTTATTGAGAATAATTTATTGTATGAAACAGAACCTAATTTAATTGGCTCTTATGTGAATGATGGTCCGAGTACACCTGAATTTGGAGAAATATCTCCGGGAAATATCGGAGAATTTACCGGTTGGCAAATAGTAAAAAAATGGATGAATAAAAACGAAAAAAAATCTTTGAGTGAATTAATGCAAACACCAGCCAAACAAATTTTTGATGAAGCGAAATATAAGCCCTGATTACCTTTCGTGTATTTTAGTGGTGATGATGAGAACGCCATTTTCTCCTCTTTTACCGTACTTTTTGATTGCTTCTTTATCTTTTAAAATATGTATTGCTTCAATATCATTTGGATTTAAATCGCTTTTTTTTGGGGATTAATTTCTTTTCCATCTAAAACAAACATCGGTTGTTTTGCAGATTCAGTATTTGATTTGTATAACAACAAAAGCAAGTTTTTACAGGATCTTGTTTATATTCTAATTAAGGTTTTTTATTTAATAATAAAGAATCATCAACCACAACTTTTTCTTGCCCTCTTGTTAATACACAAATACAAATAAAGAATATAAAGAGAAAAAATTTCATCAGTTCATTTTGGAAGGAACGATCATTTCAAACGGAGGAATTTTTACGGTAAAACTTTCTTTGCTATGTTGATTTTCCATGGTGTAATAACCTTGCATCTTTCCCATCTCTGTTCTTAAATTACATCCACTCACATATTGAAATTGTTCGTTGGGTTTAATGATTGGTTGAACACCCACGACCCCTTCACCATCTACTTCTCTGTGTTCGCCATTACTATCGAAGATAAACCATTGGCGTTTTAATAATTTAACAGAAAAGGCATTGTGGTTTTCAATGGTAATTCTGTAAGCAAACATATATTCATTGTTTACAGGATTGCTGTAATCAGATTGATAAAATGTTTCTATGCTGATTTCTAC
>Ga0164296_1003784_pt1 | contig 14094 bp, 11 predicted proteins | sample GEODES057metaG_FD_113533 | JGI IMG/M metagenome (GOLD analysis project Ga0164296, IMG submission 113533) | Dystrophic lake water microbial communities from Trout Bog Lake, Wisconsin, USA - GEODES057 metaG | ecosystem: Environmental > Aquatic > Freshwater > Lake | place: USA: Trout Bog Lake...
GGAAGAGTTCCAGCATTTCCTGATTGATACTCAGCTATTGTTGGATTAGTACTAATACCCATTATGAATCTCCATATACTGTAGCTGTAATATTTAATAAACCAGCACCCAACATGGTAGTAGAACTATAAGAGCTAGCAGGACTAGCAGATTTGGGTTGTATTGGGGTAATATTAACTGTAGAAATATTTTGAGTAACATTAATACTTGACTCTTGTGTGACCATATGAGCAAAATATGGGGCAAGAGTTTGTTGATCATTTACCAACCAATAGCGTCCATTATCTTGAATTGCTGTAATACCACTACCCAAACTTACACTTCTATAGGTATTGGCTGGAGTACTAACATTATTAGCAAGTACCTGTCTTGATAGATAAAAAAATTGTGAATTTCCAGAAACTATAGTCATATTACCGGAAGTAACAAAAGTATTATTTATAGTTTTTGCATATGGAGCTTGAATAAAATCTTGGCTAATTGTTGGATTGACGACAGTTACTATTGAACCAGTTGTCTTAATAGTCTCTATAGCTTGTACAATTCCATTTTGTGTATCTGAAGTCCAGGGTACATCTGGGAGTTGTGTAGGGTAGAATACAGTTTCATTAACTCCAAAACCTCTAGTAGTATAAGCAGTTGTATAACCAATATAACCTGAAGCAATAGCTCCAGTGGGACTAGATCCACTTATTACTGGATAGTTAAAATAACCAGATGCTGTTGTTTGAGTACCGGAAATAATAACTGTTCCACTGGCAAGTGTTGTATAAGTTTGACCACTGATAGTAACTGTATAGTTGCTGGTTATTTGAGTTGTTGGGGTATTCCAAATTTCAGACATTTTAGTTCGGGTACCCGTAGTTGCTTCAGACATTGATTTAAAGCCCATTGGAGTGGCACCCAACATTCGAGAATAAGCAGAAGCATCTAATCGACCTCTATATTGAGCATCTTTAGAAAGTATATCAGCCCATTCTTGTTGAAGGAGTTGATCTCTAAATGGATTAGTAGCAATTGCATAGATCTCAGAAGGAAGTCTAGGCAAACCCAATATATTGCCCAATATTCTTTCAATATCAGAAAACTCTAAATTTTGTTGATTAATTCTAGCAGCAGTCTGTACAGTTGATAACTGTCCCACCCCAGCATTACCCATAAGAATAGACATAAGAATAGTTAAATTATCTTGTGGATCAAAATTATAAACATCATCTGGAAAATTACGAACCTTCCAAAGAAGTGTTTGGTTTAAACTGATGGGGAAAACATTACCGGCCATTAGAAATTACTACTTCCAAATCCAACTGTTCTAATACCATAAAGTAGAGGAAGTTGATTATTGGCTAAAGTAATATCATGAGTATAGGTGTTGAGAATTGTTCCATCTATTGCAACAGTTTGAACACCATAATTGTTAGGATTATCAGAAGGAGTTGTGATTCTAGCACTTGCAACACCATTTACAGCTAGTACAACTGATATGATACTACTAAAACTAACTGTTGATTTAAAGTATAGTTGATTAAGATATTGAACAATAGCAGTTTGAATATTATTATTTACAGCAGCTGTGCTAATATTTGTTTGATAGACAATTGACAAACAAAAAATCATTCTCAAATATTGAGCTTGTCTAGTTAACACATTTGTTCCGATAACTCTAGACTGTTGAACAACATTATCAACTTGTGGAACATCACTATTGTAGTAATGATTGACTACACCAACGGTTGGGACGGGAGGATTAATTGGAAATTGATACCCAGCATAATTAGCAGCATCGATCCCAATACCTGTAGCATCTAGAATACTTCCTGCATTATTAGTTAAATCATAAACTGGATAGGCAATTGTTGCCCAAGTAGCATTTACTGTAGAGTTAGATGTCATTCCAGATAGCAATACTGTACTCAATTGAATTTGATTTGGAGTACCAGGTACAAGATTGGTAATATAAGTACCAAATGGTACGTAACCACTAGCTGTCAAATTACATCCACTAATTGCAACTAAACCTGTACAGAGGCCAGAGATACTTTGTGTTGTATAGAGAACGTTTGTTCCAGCTGTTCCATAAAGGCCTGTAGTAACTGGTGCACTACCGTTACTTGAATATTGAACATATTCAAGAGCAATTGGAACGTTATAGTTACCTAGTGTAATATAAGATGGAAGATTACCAGAAACTAGTTGGTTGGGAAAGTTATTAACTGGGTTTGAATTAAATGGAATATACCAATCACCACCAGTTGCACTACCAGAAGGCACAACAGCATTAATTCCAACTGAACAGTTTGTTCCGTTAGAGAATGCAAAATTACCAGCATAATAGGGTTGCCCTGAAATACCATTAAATGTGATATTTGGATTAAAGAAAACTTGTTCTGTTACGTTATTAGAAGAAGTTGATCCAATAAACAAATCAATAATATTAGAATTAATTGTTGGGTTAATAATTCTAGAACTTGTTGGAATATATTCAGAAGTCATCTGTAAATATCCACCAGTATATGTATATGGTGCATTATTAATGGTTGGATTAAGTGTAATAGTTAAGGGTGGATTAGTAGAAGCTGGGTAGTTGTAATCAAAATTATTAGTGAAGAGTAATTGATTAATTGAACCTAAATTGACACCAATTTGTTCCTGACCCTGAGGATAGACATATTTAACATCTGGTAATTGGGAGGTAATAGAATTAATAGCTCCATATTTTCCATTATTAGTAGATTGTCCACTGACTACAATATTATAACCAATATTTTGATTTAGGTTAATTGTAATACCACTATAGACTTGAGGAATACTGGTTCCAGATACTACAAATATTCCTGGATTGGCTCCAGAAATTGTTAGGGTAGCAGCAGTAGTTCCAGATGAGATTAAAGTTGAAATATTACTTACAGTAGAAAGCATTGGAATACCAGACATAATAACTTGCCAAACACTACTGCCAGAAATGGTACCTGTTACGTTGTTCCAATTGTAATTAACAGTCTCTCCAGAAATTGTTATACCAGCATATGAACCAGCACCTGATGCAGAGAATGTAGTGATTCCTGAAGTTGTAATGGTAACGAGATTAGTACCACTACCAGTAATTGTTTGTCTTCCAGAAATTGTTGCTGAAAGTTGAGTACCACTAATAACAATACCACTAGATAGAGTAGTACCAAAACTATTATTTCCACTTATTAATGCTACTGTAGTGTTTGGAATACCAATTGGTAAATTGATTAAGCTATTCAATACGTTAGCAATTCCACTTGCAGTACTTGAACCACTTAATACTGTAGAATTATAAGTACTATAATTGAGATAAAGACTTCCACTAACTGTTGGATAGACAGCTTGTCCACTCACATTAATTAAGTTAAAGTTGGTACCATCGTAATAAACGTTTAATCCACCGTTTGCTGGAAGTATTCCAGAAATACTAGGGGTAATAAATCCACTAGTAATAGTCATATTAGCAGGAAATGAACCAGCTAAGGGAGTAGCTTGAGAATTACCACTAGTTACTCCTAGTTGAGCCCAAGTCTGTAGACCTAGTTGAAAACCACTTGTTGTGGCAATTGTACCACCAGAAATTGCTGTAGTAATTTGTAGAATTTCATTAGCTGACTCTTGGGCACTGACAATATTAAGAGCTGTAACATTAGGGTTTTGTGATACTACTGACACAAATTGATCGTTTGTTCCTGAAATATTATTAAAAGCAGTTGACAACCAACGTACTTGAAGTTGAGTATCAGTTTCAGTATCTGTTCCACCAATCATTGAATTATAATTAATCACTGATGGATAACCAACAATTGGGGTAGATAAGCTATTAACTAAACCAATACCAACGTTATTGAGGCTTCCAGTAAGAGTTGAACTAACTGGAACCTCTACTTCTGTTAAACCAGCTGGAATAACTGCAGAAGAAGTAGTAGAAAAATAAATATTAGAACCAGTAGAACTAGAATTAGCTGGTACAGATATTTGAGTACCGATGGGGATTGAAATATTAATTGAAGAAGCTGCTGGAATACTAAAAGTAACTGTTCCAACAGATCTAGAACCAAGCTGTCTAGTAATACCCCAAAGGTTCACAAAAGCATCAAGCTCTGTTCCTGTTTTACCAATAGCATTATAACTGTAGGTTTGTAGGGTGGAATTATTGGCAACAACAGCAAGTTCATTTGCAACAGATTCAAGAATTTTATAGGTAGCAGAACCAACTGATGTATCCCAACTAGGGTCAGCAATAGTTAAAGATGCAATGAGTCTACTTAGAATAGTATTTACGTCAGCCATTATTTACAAGTACTCCGTTTGGGCTAATAGATAGATTTAATGTTACTGTATTTCCAGATAAAGAAGTTAATGATACATAAACAGTAATTGTTGTTAAATTTAAAACAACTTGTACAGAATTAATTGAACTAATAATCTCTGACTTGTTCCAGTTGGATAACTGTGATCCACTTTGAGCAGACTGTAAGGTTAAAAGTTGTTGATTTCTATAGAGGTTTAAAATTCTAGTTACTTCAGTTTGTACTTGAGTTAACATTCCTGAAGCGTTTGATGAACCAACCATACCACTCAACAATGAACCAAAATTGGGGGTAGTAAAACCAACTCCAAGTGGTTCTTTTAACCACAATGCAAGATCTTGAATGAGCTTATTATTGCCCTGACTAAACTGTAGTCTTCCACCATTGTCTAGCACTATGTCACCATTGGATACTTGGATAGTTTTCATACTACAACTTTCATGAGATTAAAAGATAAATACATTAGGAGACTGATCCAACATAAGAGATTGAAACCCAACCCCCGGATAAAACAGCACCAGGTATAGTTGAGCTATATGGAGCTTCTGATTGAATGGAAAAGCTTAGGTTTCCACTAGTTAAACAGAGTACATCTATTCCAGTTGTTCCAGTTGGGTAATATCCATTTAAAGTAGTAGAATATAATCTAGTATTACCACCATTAGATACTGTTGTACTCCAAGAAACACTATATAGACCAGGTATTGGTACTGTAAATTGACCCCCTGAATATACTGTTACCCCACAGCTACCAGATTGAACTGTTATATTACTAGTAAATGGAACATTAGTATAAACACTAGCGTTAGTTAATGTTAAACCAGCTGTAGAAGCTCTTAATTGTGAATATGGATTAAGTTCTCCAATATACATACTTAATCGGTCATAACCTGTACGTCTTTCGACATACCAATTTTGCCCACTCTTAATCATGTCTAAAGTTATTCCAGCTGGAAGTGAATCTAAAGCAATCTGATGTGAAAATCCTTGATAATCTGCAGCTGCAACCATAGGAATACCAGTTAAGTCAAATGTAGTAGGGTCTGTTATTAATTTAACTTTTCTAACTATATTGTTGGTGGATGATGATCTACTTTTATGAATCATTATAATTTACCTTATAGAGTTTTAGTTGGATAGCCATAATGCATTGGGACAGGTTGGTTTTTACCAGTGGGATCAATCAATGATGGACATGTTAATACAGCATCTGTACTAAATCCACCATCTCGAGAACCAGAATGAGTTACAGCTTGTACAAAAAATTGAAGATTGTGTTCTGGGAGTTTAATAATCATTCCTGGATAAAGCTCTGGTAAGAAAGTAAACCTAGCTTGAGTATTGTACTGCGTGGACCAAAGGTAATAGAAGGTTTGAATTGCATAAAAATTTTGTAATGCTGCACTCTTAATCAATGGAACCTCTTCAACAAAAGGTCTCATTCCATACCTATTCATAAAAGCAGTAACTGCTAATTGGTCTGCTGCAGAGTTACCACCGTTGAATCCAAATTTGGCACCCAACTTACCTGTTGTATCAGCTGGATTAATTCCAAATAAAGTTCTGATCATACCAAATGCATCTGCAGATTCTGTGGTTTGTCCTGTGATTGACATAATAGCAGCTGTATTTAACCAGTCTGCAAGAGTAACTGCTGTTCCAATTCCGTTTGTTCCACCACCGTTAATATCTCCAGCAACTCCAACATGAGTTACTAATTGTGTATCATCATGGTAAATTTTTAAATCGATTATTTCAATATCATATATATCCATACTTGGAGCAGTTCCATAGAGTCCAAAATAATCTGGGAACCAGGAGATAAAATCACCATTAGGTGCAGATTGGAATACTCTTAAACCAGCAGTAGCTAGGGTAGAAATAGTTGCCAGTGCCGGTTCAGCAGCAACAAATGCATCTGGTTTACCCTCTAATAGAGTTCCAGTTTGTGTAAAAGAAGGCGGTTGTAGAATTGTAGAGAAGTTAATAGTAGATGCTGATGCACTCTGTGAAATATCTGCATAGTTATAACCAGTCTGAGTTCCAGCATTTACACCTTGATTTGTATAGACATTTCTATTAGTAAGGACTGCTTCAACTTGCTGAACAGTAGCACCATAGGTCCATTCATGATTTTTATCTGCTGCACCCCATTTAGTTGGTTGAAGTGCTGTAATAAAGCTTGTGACAGACCCATTAGATTGTAGAGTCGAGCAAACTGTTTTATAGTCTCCATAGGGTATTGTTGCATCTGTTTCATGTCCATCCCCACCAGTAAGAAGAGTCATTGCAGTCCAATAGATACCAACTTCAACAGATTGAAAACTAAATCTATTATTATACGGGTTATTAGGAGGAAATTCAAAATGAGGTCCATTTCCTGTATTTAATGGATCATTATAGGAATGTGAAAACGTTGGATATTTATTAGTAGAACCAGCTGGGGGTTCATAAAACCACCAGCAAGCTTCATGATTACCCCATAACACTACAGATAAAATATTATTTGTAGGGTTTTTAACTAAATTAGCAGGGCTTGGAAGATCTGAAGCTTTGACTCCTAGAGTTCTTAATAAAACATAAGCCCATTGATAATTATTAATATTGGCCATATTGGCTTGTTTTATACCTAGTTCATTTTCAAATACTTGAACAATTTGATCTGGACCCAGTACTCCAACTAAGCTAACTTTTGAAGCGCCACTACCTGTATTGGAAGTAGAACCAGAATTTGTAGAGCTTGTTGAACCTTGAAGACTAGCGGGGTTTTTAATTGGTCCATCTGCAAGTGTAATGGTTTCACCTGTAGGGTCAACATAACCATCTACATTTAATGAGATTGCTGGAGCAGCTTCCTGTTGAGTTGATTGACTTGGTCCAGTACCTCCATTTAAAAATGTATAAGCTGTATCTGAAATATAAGTGGTACCACCACTATATAATCCTTCAATTCCAATGAGGTGTGCCCAAATAGTAGCTCCATTTGTAGGGTTACTCAATTGTACTAGTCTACCTTTATTAAGAAAACTTGTTTTATAAGGTTGTGCACCCTTTCCATTTCCACCTTGCAACCACTGTTTAGGGGTTAGTTTGTCAATTGAATTAGAATCAGAATTATTTATAGAACCAGCACACGACATTGGGGAAACAATCCAGTACAAGGGGGTATTAATAGTGTTAAAATATTTAGGGTCAACTACAGGTATAAGACCAGCTGTATTTAAAATACCAGAGTCTGTAAGATATTGAGCTTTAATAGTAGGAGATGGGAGGTCTGTACCTACTGGTGCACCATTTACATGTCGTTTCACCTTAATATTACTCAACTGAGTTGCACTATATAATGTTTGACTATTATTTTGAGTTGGACTAGAAGAAGTATTTTGTGACCCATTAACACCAGCAACAAAAGCTGATTGATACAACCAATTAATTGGTAGAGGGGCGATTCTAATATTTTGTACTGGCCAATTACAAACATCGGCTAAAATATTAATCATTCCTTGTCCAGCACCACCATCAAGGAATGATTCAGTTTCATCTTTTTCTGCAAATAACATACTTGGAATTAGATATTGAAGGTCAACAGCCCCTGAATCCCACCAGCTATTTTGTGCTTTATAAAGTGTACAGCTGGCTTTAATTTCAATTGGTGAAGGTACAAGAGCAATAATAGGGGCATAGGTAATAAAACCTGTAAAGACTTGATAATAACTAGTTCTTTTAAGAGAGATTACTATCTGATCCATTGTATTGATTATTGGTTGAGGAATAACTGTCTTATCAGAAGCTGAATTTGCCGGAGTAAAAGTAGTAGAGGGAATATATTTATAATTAAAATTTGACAATAATAATGAAGCTGAACTAACACCATTAAGAACCCTACTGATATCGATTTTCATAATGTCTTCAGAGACATCAATAGTTGTTTGAGGTTGACTTGGATCTGACGGGCTTAGAGTTGACGAAACAATATAAGCTGATACATCAGGGGAATAAAAAAACTGTCCATTTTTACCCAATGCCATACTATCCTACTATCTGGGCTGTATTGATAATTCCACCATTTATACCAAGGGCAGAACCATACCAACCTTGTCCAAATTGTTGTATATCAAATACGTTTGGAACTAATGAGTTACCAGAATTACCTGTATTATTTACCATCAAATGGCTGGCTTCACTGGGTGGGTTAATAACATTCATACGATAGGTCATAGTATAAAAAGATTTAAACCTAGTGTATTGTTTACTAATAGTTTCAATCCATCCTTGGTAGACAAGGGGTTGCAATTTTCCATCTGGTGGTATGGTTGAATTAGGGATAATAGAATTAGTAGTAGATTTAGGTTGAGAAGGATCTCTTAAATTAATAACATTATTTGTCAATTGATTAGATTGAGGAATAGTGGTATTAGTAGCATTTCCATTAATTGGAAGATTACTATCAACTAACTGAGATTTATTTCTTCCAGTATTATTATAAATAGTTAAAGACAATGGCAATGGATAGTTTGAAGTCAAAGCAGATTGCTGCTGATGAACTCGAATGAGCTCTTGAAAATTTTGCATGTCTTGAAAATTTCTACCTTTAGTGCTATCATTGTTTGAAGTAGATTGTAGAGGCCAAGCAATAGTAAATTGTACAAATACTTCACTTCTTCTAATCGGAAACCAAACCATTCCTCTATGTACTTGTTCATTATCATACTGAGCATAAGATCCAGTTTGAAATGTAGTTATCCAAAGATTGTTATCATAATCTAATGTCTTACCATTTGTTTGAAGAATTGGTACTGAGATGAGGGCATTACCTTGTCCCAATTGACTGTCTGTTGGTGAATTATAAGGAACTGTATTGACAGCTTCTTCTACAACACCAGAGGATGCATTTAAAAAAGTACTGGTTCCATAATTTGCCCAAGGATTAGCAGTGTTATAAGTATTTGTACCTTGTGGAGTAAAACCAACAGTCCCAGCAAAAGCTGTTGGAGTTGGAGTATTAGTGTTAGTAGTACTAGCAGTAGTAAGTGGAGGAGTCTTTTTAACTGATGTTGCAGGGGCAGTTGACTCCCCTGTATTAATTCTACCAGACATTAATTACTCCCAAACCATGAATTAGGGGTTCCAGTATATACGTTAGTAGTTTGATGTATGATACCTTGATTGCTCCATGCAAAACCATTCATTGAATACAATTGCATATCTGGATGAGCTATAGGTTGAGAAACTGGTACGTTTGAAAATGTTTGATTTAAATTATTCATACTTGTCCTTATCCATATGGATTACTATTACCCAGCCCAGTAAGGCTAGAACTAATTTGACTAGAAGATGGGTTACCAATTTGATCTAAACCAAATTGACTTGAAGCTGTTCCAGAATTTTTACCAATTGGTGGCATACCAGCAAAGAGTGCACTATAGCCAATTCCACTTGCGGTAACATTAAAGAGTCCACTTAAATTACCAATAAGCTCTGTTATTGTACCATAACCATTATTTGGCCCATAAGCAGAATAACTACTATCTTGAACTTCTAGAGTTAAAGAGAATGGATAGGTTACTGTAGTAGGGTCCCAACCAATGTCCATGCTTCTAATCCATACATAAAAAGTTAAACCATTACCCAACATTAAATTACCCAATGAAGTATAATCACCTGCTGTTCCACCAGTAGTTTCTGTTGGAGTAGGGGGTGGAACAGTAAATTGAATAGCAGTTGAAGTTTGAACCTGGTAAGCTTGTAGAGTTTTAATAGCATTATAAAATGCCATTAAATTTGGGCGAGAACCAGCATCAACTTGTAGAGTCATTTGATCAATTTTTACAGAAAGTAATTGAGTTACTCTACCCCCATAGGTATCAAATGACATCTTATTTAATACATAGTTAAACATTAGATCATTCGGGTTGAACGGAAAGGATAAGGTATTACCTTTAAATCCTGGAATCAATGAATTATCACCGTTGTTTTGTGGAGTATTTAAAGTAAATGTTGCTGTATTAGAACTGTTTGTATTTTTTATATAAGTTGGAATACCCTTACCAGATATTGTTACTTTTGGTACGTTTGTTGTAAGCCCAGTTGGAATAGGGTTATTAATTACTGGTGCTGTTGTAGTAGTTTTTGTAGGGGTAGGGGGTATATTGGCCTGTTGATCAGCTATAGTAATATTAACAAAAGGATTAGTGGGAAGAGTGCCCATATTACTTTATAGGACTTTCTCCAACAGAAGCTCTGTATTGATTTAGAGTTTGAATTAATTGTGAAGGATTACCAAGAATTTCAAAATACTTAGCAACATCTGGTTTAAGGGCGATTTGTGAGGTTGTTTGTATTCCCCCACCACTCATAAATTGAGCTTGTAGGGCAGCACCTTCTTTGGTACCACCCAACATTTGTAGAAGAGTATTTCTTGAGTCACCAGCAGTTGCAGTTAACTTACCATTTGCACCAAGCTGTGCTAGAGTAGCATCTCCTGATAGCATTGCACTCATTAGTACTTCTCTTTGTTGTTGGTTATCATTCATAAAAGTAGATTGAGAAACAAATTTACCTTGATAGTCAATTCCAATTTTATTTGGATTCCAACCCATTGTAGTAGCAGCTTTTTGAATCAAAGCATCTTGTTGTTGTGAAGATTCACCCATAACACTTGTAACAGCTTGTTTAATAGAAGTTGCTCCACTTTGACCCAATGCTCCTTCAATACCAGCATTTTGTGCTTGTGAATCAAACGCTGTTGTTCCATTAGCATTATAGGTACCAGCAAATAGACTTTGAATAAAACTAATCATTTTTGGTTCAGTACTTACAGCATCTGTTACACCATACATACCCAAAACAGATTGGATTAGTGGGAATTGACTATTGACAACTTGATAAATTTGATTGTAACTAGGATTACCAGATAAGCCGAAGCTTGAAAGAGCATTCTTGAGGATTGTGTTTGAAGCTTTCATGACATTTGCAGTATTAGTAGCAGAACTACCTGAACCACCCATACCATTCATATAACCACCGAGTCCAGCATAACTAACACCAAGTTGATTAGCAATCATTGCCTGACCCAAAGTAGAACTGAGAAGAGCTTCTGGACCTGTAGCTCCATTCATCATTGGATTACCAGCAAATTGTCTTGCAGCCGCTGTACCAACCATTGTTGAAGCCATTCCTCCAGCACCCATAGAAGCTGCAGCACCTTGACCGGCCATAAATTGTTGTTGCATATTTAAGAATGAACCACCCGTTGATCTAGCGGTTTGTGCTAAAGTGGCCAAAGAAGTTTCTAGTTCTTGTACAGATGCTCCAGCACTAACAACTACTTGTTGAAACATTGCCATAGATTGATCAGGTTGCATATTATACTTTTCTAATGAACCTTTACCAAATTGAACTGCTTGATTGTATAGATCACTATTTAATCCATAACCTTGAGCAGCAGCAGTTAATCTAATTTGCTTGTCCTGTGCACTACTTACTAATGGGTTTAAACCACCAAAAGTATCTAGGAATGTTTGAGCATCCATTCCAATAGCAGCACCCATATTTCTATCGCCTGTTAGACCACCAAGTTCTTGAGCTTGTTGCATGGAAGTGGCATAAGCACCATAAATTTGTTTCGCTACATAACCATAAAGTCCGGCTTTACCTAACCCAGCAGCTGTAGCCCCCATATTTTCTTCTCCGGGCATAAATGCTTCCCCAGAACCAGCACTTCCTCCACCAAATTTATTTAGTATTCCACCCAATCCAGCAACAATACTTTGTGGAAGTGAACCAGGCTCTCCTTTATACAGATTACTAAAAAATTCTGGATTAAGTTTTGCTAGATATGCTAATTGTCTTGAGCGAGTAGCTGATGGTCCATAATTTGGGAGACCAGATGTTATTCCGCTTACTAATTCACCGGCATCTTTCTTTGCTTGTTCTTCAGGAGTTAATTCTACAGTACGTTTAGATGTAATGGGTTCGTTTATACCCCTACCGCCACTATAATCACTTTTTTGCCCTGAAGAACCAGTAGGCCCACTGCCCCCACCAATTCCAGAATCACTTGGTGCTTCAGAAAGTTCTGGAAATCCCCCACCTTCTTTTCTACCAACTTGTGGAAAATTACTACGAATAGGTTCACCAGAAGGGCCATAAAGAGTTCCTTGTTGAGTTTGTGGAGCACCACTTCCTGGACCATTACCATAACCTTGATTAGAAGGATTACCGTATCCAAGTTGTGGCATCCCTTCGCCACCCAATCCACCATTAACTCTACCCATATTGAGAGTTAAATTGTTTACAATATTACCAAGTTCTCGATAATGCTCTACTGTATCTCTAGAATTACTTTTAATAGATTCTGAGATAGAACGAATTTGAGTTTCTGCTTCAAGTAACTCTTTACTGAGATTAACCTGGGTTTGATACTCTTGGGTAATTCCAGCTAGCTTTTCTTGAGTACTAGAAATAGCATTATTATATGCTTCTTGATCCCTACGCATGTTACTGATTTGATCTGCTAGAGTAGTAGCATCTTGGATACTCTTATCAAGACCAAGATTGACGTTAAGACCTAAATTGATCTCGTCGCCACCACCCATAACATTATCAGCCATATATTACTCTTCATCTCCTAGTAGAGAAAAATCAAGACCTTCAAAACTCTCGTTAAAGAGACTATCCATCTCTATGAGTTCAACTGAAGATTGAGGAATTTGAGTAACAATTTCATCAAAGCCCATTTCTTCAGCTTCCAAACGTTCTTCTTGCATTTTTTGCCAAACATCTGGTCGATGAATCATGATCAATTTCTCTAGATCATCTTCTTCTTTTTGTTGCTTTTCTTCTCTTTGTTGAACGATGATTGAAATTAATAATCTTTCCTGTAATGGATTTAAATCATCTTTCTTAAATAAATCTCTCTCATATGCCATTTTTACGTGGTAAATAAGATACGGATCTACTTCCCATCTTTTGGGGTATCAGGGCTCTCTTCTTCGTCTTCAAAAATTGGAACAGGTCTATCTACTCTGAGCATTCCAATTTCTTCTAGTACTCGAATAACTTTACCTTCTAACAAGTCAATTTCTGCAAACAATACATCGATAACACCATCATACCAACCATTAGTTACGTAATCATATTTTTGCTTGAGGACATCTAGTCCTTTTGCGCCGGGAATTAAACTTCTACCATCTACTGATTGTAATCCAGCTGCTACTACTGCAGCTCTATAAGCTCTACCATATCCAATGGTATCAACATAGTCTTTGGTGAGAAGTGATACAGCAAGTTTTTCATTTACTGTTAGAGTCCTAACCACAAAATGATGGAAGGGGATTTGAGTTACTTCTTTTTCTAGATGACCCAAGTAAAGAAGGCCTTCAAACTCTTGTTTCCATTCGTCTGGAAATTTCTCTAACTGTTCTGTCTCTAACTCTGTTTCCACTACAACTCCTTGGTCAAGGATAGACAGACAGTCTATCTACCTACTATTATATATTACTATTAATTTTTATTCAAGAAGCGATTATATGGCTTCTTTGGTCTTGCACTACGGATGTCTGCTTGAGCAAACCATCCATCAAAAACTTCATCATATACTGCATCAGTCAATGCTGTACCAAATACGTTATTTGCAAGAGCTGTCCCTGTTACATATCCTTCAGGACTTACAGACTTAACCATTGGTCCTTGAGCTTTTGCTGTACCAGCACAATAAGTAAAGTCAACAGCAAGAGTATCTCCAGCTTTTACACCAGAAGCAACTGCA
>Ga0164296_1003786_pt1 | contig 14091 bp, 13 predicted proteins | sample GEODES057metaG_FD_113533 | JGI IMG/M metagenome (GOLD analysis project Ga0164296, IMG submission 113533) | Dystrophic lake water microbial communities from Trout Bog Lake, Wisconsin, USA - GEODES057 metaG | ecosystem: Environmental > Aquatic > Freshwater > Lake | place: USA: Trout Bog Lake...
ACCGTTGCCGCCGTTGCCAGCAATCGAACCGCCGTTGCCACCAGTACCGCCGATTCCGCCGGTAGCGGCCGTACTGGTCCCAGTGACGCCAAGCCCCCCAACGCCTCCGTTGCCATACTCTCCGGCGTTCCCCCCGATGCCTCCGTTGTATCCGGCACCGCCGTTGCCGACCAGCCCACCGCCGCTACCGCCGGCGCACGGTGTGGTTCCCGGGCAACTCGACGCGTCGAAGCTGTAGCCCGTGCCGAAGAGCGGACCTGCATCAGGATGGTCCGCCGTACCGTTCTGGATCAACGATTGGCCCGCGCACTGTGGCACGTCGATCAACAGCTGGTTGACTACTTGCGTGACGTCGTAGTTGACGCCTGCCATGAACGACTCGTGCGAAGCCAGCCATGCAGGGATCGCGTTCGTGCACGAGACAGGCACCGGCGGCGGGGTGGGAGCAGGAGTAGGCGTCGGAGCCGCGCCTTGGCATGCATCAGATGTCGTGGCCGCACTAGCTGGCGACACATGGGCGCCGAATCCCAAGCTCAGGGCGAGCACCATGAAGAGAGCCATCAACGCAGCGCGGCTCTTCGGACGACGGACCATGACTGCACCTAGCGCCAGCAACGCCACCCCGAGTGCCAGGCACAGGAGGAGTGGAGCTCCTGTTGATGCCAGGCAGATGGCAGCGGCCATAGAGCCAGACGCTACAACACCGAGCAACTGCTTGACTTGACGGTTGTCCAACCATGGGCTGGATTCAGAATCCTGCCGAGCTTGGCCTTCTTGGCCGCGCGGACCCGACCCCCTACGCTCCAACCAAGGCGCGCGCACAACAACTCGACCTCTTGTCGTTGCGCTCTCCCGACTGTCGAGTCGTGAGAGCCTGACTTCTCTTGAGCGCAGATTTCCACTGGGACAAGGTCAAGTGCCCCCGGCAGGATTCGAACCTGCGACGCACGGTTTAGGAAACCGACGCTCTATCCCCTGAGCTACGGGAGCGAAATTTCATTCGCTTCACTTCAATCTCTTGCGATCATGTCTCCCTTGAATCAACGAGATCGAGACTTCCTCATCGTAGTTCCTCCCTCAACGAGCAGCTCTCGCAGTGGACGCGCAATGACAGGCGCGACTTCTCCAACAATCGATGATTCTTTTGGCTAGCGGCCTGAGGCGATCACGCGCTGCAAGAAACGCTTTGTCGCTGCCTCTTTGGGGTCTTTAAGAATCTGCGATGGCGGACCGATCTCCACGATGGTGCCTCCTTCGAGGAAGGCAACCTTGTCGGCAACATCACGAGCAAACGACATTTCGTGCGTAGCTATGAGCATCGTCATGCCTTGTTCGGCGAGATCTTTGACGAGTTCTAGGACTTCGCTCACAAGCTCAGGGTCGAGAGCCGACGTAATCTCATCAAGAAGCAACATGCGAGGCTGCATCGCTAAACACCGGACGATTGCCACCCGTTGCTGTTGTCCCCCCGAGAGACGTTCTGGGTACTCCTTGGCTTTACCAGCCAGCCCGACTCGCTCGAGAAGCTCCGTCGCTCGCTGTTCAGCCGCCGCCTTATTCATCTTCAGCACCCGTCGGGGCCCGAGGGTCACGTTGTCTAACACGCTGAGATGAGGAAAGAGGTTGTAGGACTGGAAGACCATGCCGATGTGGCGACGAACCTCATTTTCATCGATCTGCTCATGACTGAGATCGTGACCGAGGAGTTCAATTGACCCGCCGTCAATGCGCTCCAAAAGATTGCAGCATTTCAAGAATGTGGACTTCCCGGATCCTGAGGAGCCAATCAGACAGACAACTTCATGGGTCGACAACGAGAGATTGATTCCTTTGAGAACTTCAACTTCTCCAAAGGATTTCGAAACGTCTTGCGCATTCAGGACTACGCCGCCGAACTCTTTCGCCGTCATGCCGGAGTGCCCTGGAGTCGACGCGTTCGATCTTTTGCCATGATTCGATCCGTGTACCGAGTGAGTGGAATCGTGACGGCCAAAAACAAGAGCGAAGCGATCGTAAACCCGGAGTAGTTGAACTCAACACCACCGGCGATCTGGGCCGCGTGGACCGCTTCGGCAACACCGAGCGTTGAGACGATCGCCGTATCTTTCTGCAACGATGCGAAGTCATTCAAGAGCGCCGGCAAGACATTTCGGACTGCTTGGGGCAGCACGACTCTTCGCAACGTAGAACGCGAGGTCAGTCCCAACGAGCGCGCCGCTTGGATCTGATTTTGGGGAACCGACAGGATCCCTGCGCGGTAGACCTCGGAAACATAGGCCGTATAAGAGAAGACCAGGACGAATCCGGCGTAGACGACGGGCGACTGCGTCGAGATCCCTGGGATGTTGAGCGAAGGCACACCAAAGCCAACCCAAAGCATGACCAAGATGACCGGTACGCCTCGTCCAAAGTCGGTGTAGGCAATGGCGAGTCCACGAAATGGCACCAAGACTGGATCTCGAGTCAGCCGAAGCGTTGCGACCCCGAGTGCGAGGATCAAGACGATGATTTCACACACGATCGAGAGCCAGAGGTTCAGTAAGAACCCCTTTCCCACCGACAAGATTCCCTTTTGCGGGTCGCCTTTGAACGCGAGCCACATCTGGTGGACATTGAGGAACCCTTCACGAAACGCCCTCGCACTCGGCGTCAAGAAGAGCCCGACGATCAGCGCAATGACGATCAGAGTCGAGATCGTGCTGACCACGGTGCCAGCACGGCCTCTCCATCGTGGACGTGAACTCTTGTAAAGAGAAAGCTCTGCGTTTTGCGACGAGTCGAACTGCCGAGCTTCCGTTGCCTCCATCTACAACTACGGCTGGATTGCGGGAACTGAGTTGTAGATCCCGAGGTACTGGTTCTGCAGCGACTGGAGTGTTCCGTTCTGCGTCAGGGTCCACAATGCAGAGTTCAGGCACGAAACGAGCGGGTCGTCCTTTTGGAGCAAGAGGCCGTAGTACTCGCCGTCGGCCGGGAACTGTCCAACTTGGACGCCGTTCTTGACCTGGCTCGACGCCATGTACTGACCATCCGGGGTGTCCACCACGATGGCATCGATCTGCTTGTCTTGAAGCGCTGCAACGGCCTGATCAAGGGTGTTGTAGACGCGTGGCTGCTGGCTCGGTTGGATCTGCGAATTGATGTACGCCAACCCGGTCGTACCAATCTGGTCACCGTAGAGATATGTCTTGAGCTGAGCTGGCGAATGGTTCTTGACGATCGGGTTGGACTTCAACGCCACGATCGATTGGGTGGTGTTGTAGTAGGAGATCGAAAAGGTCACTTCTTGGGCACGTGCTGGAGTTACAGAAATCTCGTTGATGTCGAAATCGAACTTCTTCGGTCCAGGGGCGTAGCTGGCATCAAACCCTTCAGTGATCCACTTCACTTTGGACTTTGGGTATCCCAGGGCCGCTGCAACGTCGTAGGCGACTGCCGACTCATAGCCCTTTCCGTTGCTCGGCGTGTTGTTCTCGAACCACGGCGAATAGACGGGGTTGTCCGTCGCAACGGTCATCACCCCAGGCGTCTTGGTCTGGTTTTGCACTGTCGTGCGGCACGAGCTCAGCGATGGGTAGGGATTTCCTGCCAAGTCCCCAAGCGTCGTCGTGGGCCCACTCGGGGCTGACGTCGTGGTTGTCGGCGACGACGATGATGAGCTCCCACAGGCGGACACCATGAGGGCCATTGCTGCGATCAATCCCGCTACTCCCACCAAACGTGACGTACGCATCATGACTCCTTTGAAAGCGGTGACCAGGATTTGGCCACGGCAAACCCTACCAAAGCGGTCATGAATCAGAGAATCTAAGCGCCCCTCGGCGATGACGAACGTGTGGCGCCAACGAGCACCCTCATCCTTGGCCCGGGGTATCTTCCCGTTCTTCTGCGCCCGCTCCAAGCATCACGAACAAGCCGATGAAGACGAGCCATACGTCCCACACCAACCCGACGACGATCATGACGAAGGCCAAGAATCGAGCGATCCTTGCTGCTTGCTCGGTGGCGGCACTGCGAGGTTCACGCATCGCCAGGCCCGCGCGGAGGACTCGTCCTCCGTCCATCGGCAGCGCAGGCAAGAGATTGAACGCTCCAAGCAAGAGGTTCAGCCACGCAATCCGTGCCAGCCACGAACCAGCTAAGAGCGTCGGTGGCCACAGATGGGCTCCACTTACAAGTGTCAAGATCCCAAAGAGGACCGCAAGTCCCAGGCTGGTCAATGGCCCGACGATTGCTATCGCTAATTCTTCACGTGGAACTCTTGGAATCGACTCCATCTGAGACACCCCGCCGATGGGAAGGAGCAAGATGTCATCGACGACGACGCCGTCGCGCACAGCGACGACGCAATGTGCGAGTTCGTGGATCAGCACCGATGCAAAGATCACGACGATCCAGATCAAGCCGTTGACGATCCCATGGACTCCCCCGGTCTGGTCAACGAGGATCACGAGGGCAACCAAGAAGAGGAACGTCCAGTGGACGTAGACCTCGATGCCGAAGAATTTGGCAATCTTCAGAGAGTTCGAAGGCTTCTTGTTTTCACTCATCGCGCACTCTCACGACATCTCATCGAACCCGGCCTGCAAACGCTCGTGCAGTCGTTCGGCCAACTTTGCCCCCACGGAGCGAGCCTCTCACGTTCAACCTGCGTTGGCAGATCACCACGATGTTGGGAACAACTTCGTTCTTCTCGGGCACGCCGCCGAGATGGGGCCACCCGCTGACGGCGAACGCGTCAGGGACGCTGACAGCCCGGGCAGACGTGGGTGCCTCGACCGGCAACCCGGATCTTGACGATCTTGTCGCCACACCGAGTGCACCGCTCGTTCGTTCGGCCGAAGACGTAGGCCTCGTCGAGATAGCTCCCGCGATCTCCCCTGGCATCGCGATAGTCCCGCATCGTGGCCCCACCGTGTTCGATCCCTCGTTCGAGGACGCTGCGCATGGCTGCGCTCAGTCGATCGACCTCTTCCCTCGTCAACGTGGCACATCGACGTTCGGGCGAAAGTCCTGCGAGCCAAAGCGCTTCGTCGGCGTAGATGTTGCCGATCCCGGCCACGATGCGCTGATCCAGCATCGCCTGCTTGATGCAAAGCCGGCCATGGCGCTCAAGACGCGCAGAGAGCACTGCTCCGTCGAATCCTTCGCTGATGGGCTCGGGTCCCAGCGTTGCGATGAACGGTACGCTCGAAACCCGATCGGTGGCAATGACGACCAACCTTCCGAACTTGCGTTGGTCGTTGAAGACGAGGAATCTGCCGTCATCGAGACTGAAGACCACCCGGGTCGTATCCACGTCCCACGCATCTCGTGGCAGCGATGCATCGACGACCATCAATTGCCCGGTCATCCGAAGGTGGACCAAGAGCGAGATCCCGCCGTCGAGATCGAGCTCGAGCACCTTGCCTCGCCGCGCCACGCCCACGATGGAACGACCGACGACCGCTTGTGGTTCGAGGTCCACGCCCTGGAGGCTCTTTGCCCAACGGACGTCGACGGCGTCGATCGTGGCACCAACTACGAACGAATCGAACTGGCGTCGGATCGTCTCGACTTCGGGGAGTTCAGGCACCAGGCCTCAGTCGTTGCGGCTCAGGATGCGTTGAACTCTGGTGCGGCTCGCCCAGCGATCAGCGGCAAGTCGAGATAGGTCGCAACGCCAGGTGCTGCAGCCACCACGTAGGGCACCGCACTGACGCAGTGATTGGCGGTGGCCACGACACCTGGATTCCGCTCCAGGCCAGCGGCGATCGAACTTGGGTGCAGCCGGTGGAACTGCAACTCGACGCTGGGATCTCCTTCGACCTCGACTTCGAAGCGCTGGCCACGAGGACCGAACTTCCAACCGGGATCGAGGTCGTCATCGCCCATCAACCAGTTCACCGCCGCCACGATGACGGGGACACCCTTGACCGTCGCTTCCCAGCGGAAGTGCTGGGCGGCGACGAGTCCTGGTTCGATCGGCCCGATGGGCGAGTCGATGGGCTTGGTCGCGACGGCAACTTCATGGGTAACCGAGAGCTCGGGATCGATGTCGAAGCCAAGTTCAGCCGCCACCATCCGCACCGATTGGCCAAACCCGTTGCCGAGGACTGCCGTCATGATCGAAGACTTTGCATCTTCGGGCGTCGCGCCAAACTTCATGATGTCGCGCACCACGTCAGGCGCTCCGTACGAACGGATGTCGGAGAACTCTTCGGCCCGTACGTGCGTGATCTTGGCCGACAGGGCCGAGACCATCAGTGGAAAGCGTTCGGTGATCCCACCTGGATGGATCCCGGTTCCATGGATCGATGCGTTGCCCTTCTGGCCGGCTGCTTCGAAGCGCGCTCGCTCTGGCGGATCTGGATACCACCAACCCACCGGGGTCACGATGTTGATCCCGGCGTCTAAGAAGCGCTCGACGTCGTTGGCGTCGCCCATCAACGGCGAATAGACGACGCAATCGGGACCGGCAGCGACGAGCTCGTCGAAGGAGTTCGTGGCCGCAACCCCGATCGGTCCGATGCCGGCCAATTCACCGGCATCCTTGCCCACCTTGGCATCGGAAAAGACGTGGCACGCCACAAGCTCTAAGTCCGGATGGGCAACGACGCCAGCGATCGCTGCTTGGCCGACACCCCCTGTGGCCCATTGGGCCACCTTGATCTTGTCTCCCATGTCTCCCCCCGTTTCTCTTGCCGGCTCCTAGGCGCCGAGTGTTCTCGTGAATCCCGGCGGCACGATCACGTCGCTTGGATCTAGTTCACCAACCGACGCCTTGGCCAAGCCCATCAGGCACGAATCGATGCCGCCGTGGAGGATGTCGAGGACGTTCTCGACTCCCGCTTGGCCGTTGGCAGCCAACCCCCAGAGGTACGCACGTCCGATCATCACGGCCTTCGCCCCAAACGCAAGGGCTTTGACGACGTCACTGCCTCGACGAACGCCACCGTCCAAGATGACTTCGATGTCGTCGCCGACCGCGTCGACGATGGCAGAGAGGTTGCGAATCGGCGCCGGGGTGCCGTCCATGTTGTTGCCGCCGTGGTTCGAGACCGACAACGCACTTGCGCCCGCGTCGACGACGCGCTTGGCGTCATCGATCCGGCAGATCCCCTTGACCATGAAGGGACCCTCCCACTGGCTGCGCAGCCAGGCCAGGTCGTCCCATGTTGGCAACGCGCTCTGCATCCATTCGTAGTACGCGCCAAAGAACGTCGGCGCCTTCGATCCTGCTGGTGCCATGTTCGGCGTCGTCAAGTTCGGCAGATGGCCCGTCTTGGCAAATCCCCAGAACCAACGTGGCTTGGCGATGACCTGCGGGGCCAACTTCACGACGGCTTTGGCATCGATCTTCTCGGGGATCCAAGGACTCCCCCAGTCACGACCATTGGAGAAGGTCCAGTCCAAGGTCACGATGATGCCCTTGGCGCCTGCGGCCTTGGCGCGCTCCAAGCGCTGGACCATCGTGTCGCGATCCCCCGACCAGTACATCTGGAAGAAGATCTTGTCGTTGACCGCACAGACCTCTTCGACCGACTTGGATGCAAAGGAGCTGAGCCCCATGGCCAGTCCTCGATTGGCCGCAGCTCGAGCGACGGCGACTTCGCCGTCGGGGTGGACGGCTTGGACCCCGGTTGGCGAGATGATCACCGGCATCGCCATCTCTTGGCCCATGACGGTGACGTTCATGGATCGTTCACGCGGCAGGTCGGCGATGTGGGGGGCAAAGCCCAGTTCGTCGAACGCGTTCAGGTTGTCGTTGAGGCTCACGCCTTTTTCAGAGCCGGCGATCAATGCTCCGTAGACGGACTTCGGGAGTCGCTTCTTGGCGCGCTGCTGCGCGATGGCGACTGTCTCGAACCACTTGTCTGCCATGTGGTGCCCCTCCCGTGGCCTCTTCAGACACTACCGGCGACGGCCAGTCCCTCTCATCACGATGCAGCAGGCGGAGACGGGATGCTGGGAGCCTCAGGGCCAGCAAGACTGCGATGGAGCGCCATCTTGGCGGCCCCTCGGCGCAGCGCCACCAGGATCGGGCCGCCAATCGCCACGATCAATGCTGCATTGATGACCGCACGAGGGATGTCGAAGCCGAGCGACGTCGTCACGTCGAAGACGAAGAAGTGCGCCACGTTGGTGGCAATGGAGGCCCCAGGCACATAAGAGACCGAGGTGGTGGCACCAGCCCCAAACGGCCAGAACCACAAGTTCATCACCGTGCCGTAGAGCAGGCAGGCCACCGCCGTATACGCCGCAAGCAGCCAACGCTCGCGCGACCACTTCGCCAGGACGGGCAAGAATCCCGCGCCCATCCCTACCCAACCTGCGGCCAACATCTGGAAGGGCAACCAGGGGCCCACCCCACCGGTGAAGAGCGACGAGACAAACATCGTGAGACCGCCAAGGGCAAAGCCAAACCCTGGCCCATAGGCCCGTCCAGCCAAGACGAGCAAGAAGAAGACGGGTTCGAGGCCGGCTACGCCAGGGCTCGGGATGCGCAGTGCCGTGCCGAGCGCGGCCAAGATGCCGAGGACTGCAATCCCGCGTACATCGAAGCTGCCTCGGGCGATCTCGCTCGCGCAGAGTGCAAGCAAGAGCGGCACGAGGACGAGCAGTTCGATCGGCGCATCGACGCGGTGGGCCTGGTTCGTCGACGACGTCGCATGGATGAGGAACGGCCAGAGCAGTGCCACTACGCCGAGAACGCTGAGTCCGCCGAGGAGCCAACCGGCTCGCTTGCTCAACGCGAGGGGTGCTCGATCGTTCACGAGTGCCACAGCGCTTCTTCCACTTCGTCGACCGTCAGCCACCGCATGGGCGCCAAGACCTTGGCGACCTGAGGGGCAAAGACCGGCGTATGGCAGACAACATCTCGTGCGGGACCAGATGCGATGAGCTCGCCCTGAGCCAACACGATTGCTTGGTCGGCACAGAGTGCGACGAACTCGACGTCGTGCGTGGCGACGAGTACGCAGACGCCGTCGTCGCGAAGTCCATGGAGCTGGTCGACGAGCGACCGCTTGGCGCAGTAGTCGAGACCTCTCGTCGGTTCGTCGAGCAACAAGACCTGTGGCGCGCACGCCGTCACGACGCCGATGGCGAGCGCCAACCGCTGTCCTTCAGAGAGGTCTCGAGGGTGGCGCGCTTCATCGAGTTCGCCGACCAAGTTCGTCACCGCGCGCTTCGTCGTACCCGGTTCGAGTTGGTGTTCGTGATCCGCGGTCGTGCACTCCTCGTCGACGCGCTGTGCATAGAGGAGATCGCCGGGCTCTTGGGGAACGAGGCCGACGAGGCCGTTGCGCTCCTTCGCTCCAAGCGAGAACGGTACATGACCTCGTATCGAAATCGACCCCTTGGTCGGCTCGACGAGGCCAGCGATGGCATTGAGCAAGGTCGACTTTCCCGAGCCGTTCCGACCCAGTACCGCCGTGATGCTGGCGCTGGCGAACGTGGCCGTGATGTCGTCGAGGGCACGAAGCGAGCCATAGGCAACGTCGAGGCCTCGAACGTCGATGACCGACTCGGCCCCGACGGGCCGCTCAGGCGGGATCGGCGTCGAGCCCAGCTTGGCCGACAAGTCGACGACCGCTCGACGTGCGTCTCGCACCGACATCGGGAAGGGGTCGAGCTTCAAGAGCCGACCGAGTTCGACGAGCGGTGGCGCGATCGGGGAACGTTCCATCGCTTCTTCGGGTTTGGCAATGTGCACCTCTCCATGGAGTCCAATCACGATGACCTTGTCGGCGAAGGGAAGGACTCGCTCGAGACGATGTTCGGCGACTACCACGGTCAGGCCAACGTCGTGCACCAAGCGGGTCAGCGCGCTCAAGACTTCTTCGGCAGATCCCGGATCGAGGGCCGACGTCGGTTCATCGAGGACCAAGATCTTGGGCGCCGCCGCCAAGACCGCAGCGATCGCGACGCGCTGTCGTTGTCCTCCGGAGAGTTCGCCGAGCGAACGGTCGCGCAACTCGGGCAAGCTCATCACATCGAGCGCATCTTCGACTCGGCGACGCATCGTCACCGGATCGATGCCGAGGTTCTCCATGGCATAGGCGATCTCGTCTTCGACGCGATCGGTCACGAACGATGCCGAGGGATTTTGCCCGACGTACCCGACGAGGTCAGCCATGTCGACGGGACGATGGTTCTCGATCGAGCGGCCGTCGACGACGACGTCCCCACTGAACTCGCCGCCACTCATGTGGGGCACCAAGCCATTGATGCACTTGAGCAGCGTGGACTTGCCGACCCCTGTGGGTCCGACGACGACCACGAGTTCCCCCTCCTGGATCTCGAGGTCGACGTCACGCAAGACCCAGGGCTGGTTGATGCCATAGCGGAACGAGGTCGAAGCAAAGCGAATCATGCACGAACCTCTGCGCGGACTTGTGGACGTTGCATACTCGACGCCACTGCCACATCCACCCGAGGGCTCACGAGGAGTGGCACCAGGCCGACGGCCACCAGTGCCACTGCCCACGGCGAAACAAGAGGCCAGCTCAGCGGGTAGGGCGAGTAGGACGTAGCCGTCGGTTCGAGAGCGCCGAGGATGCTGATCCCAACCAAGACTGCGGCTCCAGAACTGGCACAGATCAGCGAACGCCACCCGAACGGTGCAGGCCGGTAGTGGGTGCGCGAACTCCTGCGCCCGCTCCCCAAGATGCCGATCGTCACCAAGAGCGCGCCGACGAGGACGAGTTCAGGACCAACGTGGATCGGACTTGCTTGGCTCAAGACACCGTAGATGCCAACCACCAAGGAGAGGATGCCTCCAGCGGCCAGGATGCCGCAGAGCACCGAGCGACGAGACGAGGGGACGATGCGCACACGTCCGAATCCGCGCGCACCCATCGAGGCAGCGAGGTCCATCGAGCGTTCCAACGCATCTTCCAAGACCGGGACCGCGAGCCCACGCATGCCTGCGATGCCCGTTGCTGGTCTGCCTCGAAGCTTGCGAGCCGTTCGCACGCGTCTGATTCCGTGAGCGAGTTCCGGGACGAAGCACAGGGCGACCGTGATGGCAACTGCGACTTCGTTGAAGACGCCGGGAAGCGCACGAAGGACGTCGCGGGGATTGGCGACCACGTTGGCCACGCCGAAGCAGAGCACGATCAGGCCTAAGCGGGCCCCAGCGATACCGGCCGTGATGAGTGCTTCGGCCGTCACCGGGCCCCCGATGCTCACCCCTTCCGCCCACGACGGCAAGGGAACCGACGGCAACGTGAAGAGGACGTGGCCGGGGATGCGTTGGCCGAAGACGATCTGGAACGCCACGCGCACTGCAACGATCACGAGGCCAAGGGTGACGAAGATGCGCAACGACGCACCGCGCGACGCTGTCGCATGCCGAAGCACGCCCACGCTGACGACGACCGCACCGAGGCACACCAGGACGACGGGGTTGGTGACTTTGATGGCAGTGGCCGCCATGAGCCCCGCCCAGATCCACCACGCAACAGCATGGGGACGCCGATCGCGCATCACCGCTGTGCCCGTCGCCAGATCAGCGCACCGCCGACCAAGAGGACCGCGCCACCCACCACCATCACGAGGGGAAGCGACGTAGACGCTGAATGAGTTCGGCCCGGAGATGCGGTCGTCGTCGTCGAAATCACGCGTTGGCTCGCACAGAGGGTGGCGGGATTCGACGCTGTGGCTGGAGCCGGGTCGCTCGAAGTTCCCTTCCCGTTGGGTTCGAAGCGAAATCCGGCTGCAGTCTGCGAACTCGACGTCCGCTCGGCTGGTCCATCGTCGGCATAGGCCCAGCCAGACGCGTTCCCATGGAAGTACGCCCAGTACTGATAGCCGTTTGCGGTCTGGGTGCCACAGCCGCTCGATGGCACGTTGCCGATGGCACAGAGCAGACCTGAATTCGAGTAGCGCGACGTTGCCAAACCGCGTGCGCTCAAGACGTCATCGAGGGCTTGGGCATCGGTCGTCCCATTCGGCTCTCGGACGCAGCCAACGATCGTTGGATGGGCGCCATCGGCGAAGTCGACGACGACGGCGACCACGTGGCTACTGGCGCTCGCTGCTTGCGCGACGCCCGGCATGCACCAGAGTGCAGCGCTCGCCGCGCCGAGGACCATGAGCCGCCGAACCACGCTCACCCGATCGGCAGCTTCGCACCTGCGACGGCGGGAATCGCTTGTTCGGTTGCCAAGACTTCAGGCTTCTTCGCACCTGCCTGGAACAAGAAGCCTCCGGCACTGCTGCCGCTCTTGACCTGCAAGGCGTCGAGCGCAGCCATCGGCGAGGTGCCGTTCTTCGCCCACTGGCCACTCGTCAACGCTGGCGACTTGTTCAGCGCAACCAGTGCATCGATCACGAGTCCCGTCGAACTGGCGTCTTTGGCAGCGCCGAAGTACCCCCATCCACCGTCGTTGAGTTCGTTGCTCGCCAAGTACTGAAGGCCCATGGCGATGACCGAGCCGTTTCCAGTCGGTCGATCTTGTGCTGCCAAGGCGACCAAGGCTTGTGCCGTCGAGTTGGTATCGGGCCCTTGGTAGTTCGCCGCGCTTCCAGAACATGGCACGTTGGCTGCATCCGAAGAGAAGCCTCCGTTGGAGCACTGCTGGCCCTCGAGCCAGGTAATCGCCTTGGCCACGACAGGATCGCTCGCAGTCTTTCCCGCCAGCTTGAGTGCCTGGAGGCTCGACGACTCTCGATAGACCCCGTCGTAGGTTGGATCGCTCGTACCAAACAGCCCATCGGCCTGCTGCGTTGCCTCGAGACGGGCGACCAAGGAAGCTGCGTGGAACTTCGACTGCGTTTTGGTTGCATAGGCCGCCAAGATCAACTCGGCGAGCGCAGAGGCGCTGTCGTTCGTTGGCGAGGGACTCATCCCCGCACCGTCGACGTAGTCGTTGACGTGGGCGGCTAGGTAGTTCGCAGCTTTGGTTGCACTGGCCGTCGAACCGGCAGCGGCCAAGGCAACGACCGTCTGGGCGGTGTCGCCGTAGCTCGGGCCGCTCTTGCCGGCGATGTAGCCCTGTGCCGTCAACTGGCTCGACAGCCACGTGGCACCTTGCGCCGCAGCACTGGGGTTCGAACTCGAACATGCGGCGAGCGAGAGCGCAACGACGATGCTCAGGGCGAGTGGGGCGACGATGGATCGGCGTCCTCGGTTCTCCATGGTTCCTCCTCAACGGGAGGGAACCGAGAGAGCTTCCAACTGCGACAGTGGACTCGGGCCCCTGCCCTCGTGTCTCGACGTCGCAGGATTCATTCTTGAGCGTTGAGGTATCCCGACTTTGAGCACTGTGCTCACTACGGTTGCGGACCAGCGCCGGACTTTGACCGGCTTCCCCCCAACTCCCCTTGTTGTTGCTTTCCTTCGAACGTAGCACTGCCCCGAAGGGGCGACAACTGATCTACGCGTCGCCGAGGTAACTCGACTCGAGGAGTTCACGGTCTTCTCCGAGCTGCGCTGCAGTGCCCTCGGCCATCAACGTGCCGTGCGAGAGCACGTAGCCACGGTCTGCAATCTGGAGTGCTTGGGGCACGTGCTGTTCGACCAACAAGACGCCGCACCCGGTGTCGTCAGCGATGGCGCGCACGATCGGCAAGAGCCGTTCGACGATGACTGGAGCAAGGCCCAAGCTCATCTCGTCGATCATCAAGAGCTTGGGTCGAGACGCCAGTGCGCGGCCCAAGGCGAGCATCTGTTGTTCGCCACCCGAAAGCAGCCCGGCTTGGCGGTCAAGCAGCGGCTCGAGCGCCGGGAAGTACTTGAGCGACGTCTCGAAGTCAGTCTTGCCGCGGCGCACCCCAAGATGGAGGTTGTCCTTGACGCTCAGCGAAAAGAAGAGCGAACGGTCTTCAGTGACGTGGCTCACACCCAAGCGCGCGATCTTCTGTGGCGCCATCCCGTTGACCTTGGTCCCGAGCACCTCGATCGATCCTGCCAAGGTGGGCTGGAGTCCACTGATCGTCGTGAGCGTGGTCGTCTTGCCCGCTCCGTTCGGGCCCAAGAGCGCCACGACTTCACCGGCCTCGACGTGGAGGTTCAACCCTCGCACCACCGGGATCCCGTTGTAGCCGGCATCGAGTCCGACGAGATCGAGGACGCGCTCAGCCATCGTGGCTCCCTGCGCTCTC
>Ga0164296_1003788_pt1 | contig 14081 bp, 12 predicted proteins | sample GEODES057metaG_FD_113533 | JGI IMG/M metagenome (GOLD analysis project Ga0164296, IMG submission 113533) | Dystrophic lake water microbial communities from Trout Bog Lake, Wisconsin, USA - GEODES057 metaG | ecosystem: Environmental > Aquatic > Freshwater > Lake | place: USA: Trout Bog Lake...
CGCGTAAACGAGCTGTGTCCAGCACCGAGGCTGCCCTGCAGACGCGCTGCAACTGGCCGTCTGCACATGAGCAGCCGTCTTCCCATGGTACACCCCGGTCGTCGCGCGCATTCTCCTTCATATGTGCTAGCATGAAAGCAAGGCGAAGCAGCGAGACGCATCTTCGAGAGCGAGGTCAACACTGACGGTTTGTCAATAAGCTACCCTCTACGAGCGGCCGTCATACAGCCAGTCATCGCGGGGAGCATCGCCCGCACTTCGGGTCTAGTGTGAGCTACCCGTGTTGAAGATGGTGACCAGCAGCCTTGCTCCAGTAGTGGCCAGTGCTACTCGGCCACCGGCGCCGCAGCAGACGCGCTGCTTCAACCCCGCGCGCGCAGCATGCAGGCATCGTAGACCCGTATGGCCTCGGGGGCGTGCGCTTGCGAGCACGGAGTCCAAGCACAATGAGGTTGAGAGCAAGGAGTCAGTTGTGGCGGTGCAGCGGAAGACTGCCGCACAGACAACTCTGTCCAACCTCGCGCTCCTGTTCCCGGAGGAGGACAAGAAACCAGAGCAGGCTAGTCAGGTGCGTGCGTGTGCGTGCAAGCGGTGCGGGTCGCGCGTGCTGGTGGGAGAGGGTGCTGACTCAAGGGTCCTCTCCTAGGTGGCCAAGGCGGAAGCGCCGAAGGTAGAGGCCGCACCCTCAACGGGGTCTGCAACTCCTCCCGCGTCGACCCCGGCAGAGCTCGATCGCTTGGTCGCGGTGCGTGGTGCCCACTGAAGGAAGTGGGTGCTTCGTTTGACACCTCCTCGTCGAACCCCTGCAAACTGACGCGCACACCTCTCACTCACCTCCTCCCTCACTTCCGCTCTCTGGCATCAGAGCATGAAGAGCGCCAGCGAGAAGCAGGACTTGAGTCCCTCTGAGCGAGACGCTTTGCGGCGCGACCTGGAGCGGCTGATGGAGAGCGTGAGCAGGAACGCGCTCCTACCCCCCGCGGACGTGGACGAGGTCCGGCGCAAAGTGTTTGGCTACAGCACGTTCTTTGTGACGTCCACGGAGCCGAGCACCGAGTTTTCTGGGGGAGTGCTGTTCAGAGGCAACAAAGCTCGCGGCCTGCGCGCGGCGGACGTGCATGCCACCGTGACGGCGGGTGTGCGGGCCTTGTTCGGGGAGAAGTACCTTGTAGTGTGCATGGAGGAGCCGCCGGACCCGAGTGCCTTTCTCAGTGGGGATGGCCCCGCCGAATCACCGGCTGCGCAGGGTGCATCGGGCGCTGCTGCCGGGCCTGAGGTAGAGGAGCCGCAGCGCATCAGCTTCGTACTCGTGCCAGCGGAGCTGGCGGAGCCGGCAGCGACGAGTGCTTGGCAGTATGTCCTAGGCACTGTCCTCGCGTTCCTCACCGCTGGCGCATGCGCGGAGCTAGGCCTCGAGGCGCAACTCGCGCAGCTGCCCCGGGAAACGTTGGAGTTCTTTGCGCAGCCGGGCGCGCTGGAGGCCCTGCCACCAGGGAGTACCATTCCTGGTCTAGAACGCCTCGACTTGGGCGCCCTTGTGGCGGCCGCGGCGCCAATCACAGCCGGCGTGCTCGCATGCACGGCTTCGCATGAGCTGGGCCATGCGGTGGCGGCGTGGGCGAACAAGGTGAAGCTGTCACCTCCCTATTTCATCCCCAACGGCTCCCTCGGCACTCTCGGCGCAGTGACTCAAATCAAAAGCGTTCTGCAAAATCGCACGCAGCTGTTCGATATCGCTTTCGCCGGACTCGCTGCCGGGGGGGCTGCTTCCGCAGCTCTCTTCCTCGCAGGCCTGCTTGCTAGCGCAGCTGGCGCCGCTGACCTTCCCGTGGCGGAGGGCGCTGCCGCCGTGCGCACCGCGGCCCTTGCTGCCGGCCTGGTGCCTGTGCCGGCGAATCTGTTCCAGAGCAGTCTGCTCCTGGGCGGCCTGTCAAACCTCGTGTTACACCCCGCGGGGGCGGAAGTGTTCGTGCATCCTGCATTTGTGGCTGGCTGGTGCGGTTTGACAACCACTGCGCTGAACACCCTCCCCATCGGCGCGCTGGATGGTGGACGCATCACCATGGCTGCGTTCGGCAAGCGCCGTCTGACACCTCTCGGTTTCGGCACCTACTTGGGTCTCGCTCTGGGGCTTCTGGGTGGGGCGCTCAGTCTGACATTCGGCATATATGCGCTCATCGTGCAGCGCTCGCCAGAGCGGCAGCCGCTGGATGCAGTCACGCCCACAGATAATTACAGGAGGAAAGCTGCACTTGGCGCGCTTGCCACTTGCATCCTGACGCTGCTTCCGCTCTCTTTCTCTGTCCCGCCGGGCACTACTCTGTGAGACGCATGATGTGTGTATTCGCGTGTCTCTTGTAGAGCTGTAAGCAACGGCAGCATGCCGCAGAGTCTGTCTTTTGCACTTTGTGTCTAAATGTGGAAGATGCTGCGTAGGTCACGCAGGTCGTCTGTGCCGCTTGACGCGGCAAGCGCCGTATCCCACGCTGCGGAAAGCTCCGCCTTCTCTGCAGTGGACAGGAGCATTGTCACAATCTGGAAGCGCGACACGCGTGATAGGCTGCGCAGGTAGTCCATCGCACGAGCTGGATTGTGCGGCATTAGTGCCGTAAGCGCGCCGCACGCTGCGCTACATAGCGTCGCTGGCGTCAAGGTCTCCTTCACGAGTGCTGGCACCGCGGCTGGCTCCACCAGTTGGAGAAGCTGCAGCTCCATCTCAGTCTTTCCTCGCGCTCGCTTCCACGCAGCCTCGAAGTCTGCCGCAGTTTTTGGAGCGCTCATCGGCAGCGATGCGAGAGCGGCGATGGCAGCAGCTGGAACCCCTGTCTCTGTTGACGATGGAGGAGGCCCGCCGGCTGTTACATCTGCGCGGGGAGACGTCCGCGGCGAGGTGACATGCAGAAGCACCGTCTTGTCATCCGCCGCGTTTCGAACAGCCTCCCACGATTCGCCGTGCTGAACATCTACTATGGTGCCCTTGCCCTTTGGTGTGGATGATGCAGTCACAACCTCTACTGGCGGCTGCGCAAGCTGTCGAATGGGCACCGAAACATCACGCGGGCGAGTCATCGGTGTGCCGGTCTGGCGCTCATAGGCAGCCACCGCCTCTTGGCGCTCCTTCAGCATCGCCTTATTGTGTGGCTCCAACCGCGCGACGGTGTCGAAATCACAGGCCGCGTCATACAAACGCCCAAGCTCTCGACGCGCAGTGCCTCGCCGCTGGAGCGCCTTCACATAGTGCGGCTCCAAGGCCAGGGCACTTGTGCAGTCCTCCTCTGCCGCTTCCCAGCGCTCCAGCTTCAGTGACGCCATGGCTCGGTTTGCATACGTTGCAGCAGTCGGACCAGCAACTAGTGACCGTGTATACAGCTCTGCCGCCTCCGCAAACTTGCCATCCTTGAAGGCTACGTTTCCCAGCTCCCGCAAACCGACAGCGCTGCCAGGCGCCGCTGCGGCACCGCTATCTACGCTCGTGATACTGCTGCCCGTGCTCCGCAGGTTGCGAGGCGGTGGCAGCTCTGTGTCCAAGGTCTGGGTCTGTTGCGTTGACAGCGCCTGCTTTGACCGCATCTCGTGCGTCCATGCCGCCACATCCAGAGCTGCTTCCTGGGAGGCCTGCACATGTGGCGAGTCAGTCGCCTTCGCCTAGCACCATGGCGACAGCAATATGAGTCCCACCTCGGCTCCGGTGCGGACAGCCGCCGCAGAACGCATAGCACTTCGCTATGAGGAAGGAGGTCAAAGCGATGTCCAGATACTCAGCAGAGCGCACAGCGACAATGGGACGCGCGAAGAGTGGCGGTTGCAGTTGGCTGCTGATATGGCAGTCGTGCCCAGGGTACACAGTCTATTTGCGCCGCCAAGGCGTGTGAAACTCCACCTTCGTCTGTCGGAGCCGCGCGTGACTGGTCCAGATCTTCATTATGAGCGTCCCAGCTACAGAAACGAGTCCCATTGAAGCGGGTGGGCATGCCGCTGTACCGCAGGAAGTAGATCTTGAAGAGTCTCCGCCGCAGAGGGAAGGGCCGCGCCGCTCGTACAGCACACTAAAAGATGTTTCTAAGAGAGTGCTTCAACAAGTGCGCAGATCGATCTGAAGCCGCGGTTGCCCAGAGCGCGGAGCTGACTCACTTGTCCCCCAGGTCAAAGTCGAGGCTGCCTTCACAACGCTACGGCGCCAAAGCTACGTGAGCAGGGAGTTGAAGTGGACTGACCTGGAGTTCGTCAAGGAACTAGGCAAGGGCTCTTTCGGCGAGGTTGCGCTCTACAGGTGGAAAGCAGGTGCTGTGCGCAGAGACGGCGAAGGCAACCAGCGACCCCTGCACGGCGAGGTGGCGATCAAGACTTTGCTGCCTTCGATGCTGACCAACCAAGAGGTGCAGGATGATTTCGTGCGCGAAGTAGAGCTCCTGACGAAGCTCAACCACAGTTGTATTGTGCGCTGTGTTGGAACGGGACTGCGGCCGGAGCCAACCGCTGGGCTGAGCATGTTTGTGGCCATGGAAGCTGTCACTGGCGGAGACCTCGGTCACATGGTGATGGATGCGATGTCAGAACCAACTCTGTACAACAACGCAGACATTGTGCATTGGCTCTATGACATTAGCCGCGGCCTGCATTATCTGCACACGCGTAGCCCGATGGTCATCCATCGCGACCTGAAACTGGAGAATGTGTTGCTGGATAATAACTGGGAAGCGCGCCTGACCGACTTCGGTTTAGTGAAGGCGATCGCGGTGCCAAAGGCGTATGAGAGAGTGGCACGCCGGTCTGTCGTCACAACGGAGCCTGAGGCATATGTGATGACAGGCGGCACAGGGTCGCTCAAATACATGTCACCTGAGACTGCATTTGGCGATCCGGCCACAGAGAAGGTGGACATTTTCTCGTTTAGCATCTGTGCCTGGGAGTTGTGGGCGAGGAGGCCTTTGCTCTTGATGCGCCACAAGACAGTGAAACACCACGGAGCGCAGGTCAAAGTGGAGTACACACCCAAGTTGTGGGCACGGGACTCAGCGAAAGGCAAGCGCGCAGAGCTGCCTGACCGTTGGCCAAATTTCATCCGGCAGATGATAGCAGACTGTTGGCAGCAAGAGGCGGCGAAGCGGCCGTCGGCAGCAGATATCATGAAAATGCTGGAGCAAAGGCTAGAGCGCGACAAATTGACAGACCCGCGGAAACGCGGGGAGATGAAACATGAAGCGTCTGAGGACGGATGCTGCACTCTCCAATAATACAGTAGTAGTACAGTAGTACATCATCTAACGAGTGAAGCGAAACACCGGTGGCTCATACGCAGCTTGGTCGGTGTCGTTACCCTCTTGTGCGTCATCCGCCGCGTCTCCTGCATACGCGGAGACCGCCTGCATGAGCGCCGCTTGGTCCACCTCGGACGCAGCTGACTCGCGATCGGTGTGCTGAGCACTCGTGATGGAAAACATCGCCGTGAGTGAAGCGTGCATCATCAGCAGAACATCAACGACGCCAAGCAGCGCAGCCTGCACTTTCCCTCCGCGCTCGTAGAGGAAAAATACAGCAGCGGAGGTGTGCACCAGTGTCACAAGCCGCATGGTGTGGAGGGCTGCCCGGCTGAGGCGCCCATCGCTGCTCAAGCAGTTGCCGGTGCCGCTGCTCATTACGGACCATTTCTGGGCGGCGTAGAAAAAGACAAAGTACAAGATGCCGGGGAGCAGTACGAGAGGAGCCAGGATGCCGAAGGTAAGAGCACAGCACAGAATACACAAGTCGTGCGCGGTGTTGAACACCAACGCATCCGGCGTGGCTGACAAGATGCTCAGCAGGCGGGAGCCGGTAAACATGTCGTCAGAGAAGTCCAGCAGCGATGCATTCAGACCGCTGCGCGTGGCGTGAAAGTATCTCAGCCCATGCGCAGCCAGAAGGCGCCAGTTGAGCAAAGATACCGAGATGGAGACGCTGGCGGCTACGCTGAGCACCGCCATGGCTGACACCGCGCTGTTGTCGATCCACAGGCGTTCGAGCAGGTGCACGAAGCTCTGCGTGCACGAGGTGAGGCCGCTGTCGTGTGCCCAATCGCAGTCGCGTGCACGCTGGATGAGCGTTGCTAGGGCAGCGCGGCCAAAGCCAAGGACGAAGATAATATTCAAGACGTTGAAGCTGAACCCTTTGAGCAGCAATGCACGCTGGTAGCCTCCCAAGCTGAGATGGCACTCTGCTTGCGTTGCCCGTCGGAACAAGTACGGCAGCGCATAGGTCATCAACAGCAGAGACACGACGTTCGGAATGAAGCTCCATACAAAGCCGCTCAGTGCGCCCTGGCCACGCGCGCGCTTTATTTGCCGTTGCCACCACCGAGTGGGCGTGTCCCATGTGTCAGCTGCGGCGTCGAAAGCAACCACAGCGAGGGTGGAGGGCGACGCCAGGATGACTATCACCGCCAGCACCACCATATTGACCGCCACAGTGCGAAGAACGCGACCTGCAGGGCCCAAGCCGACATGCTCCCAAATGATGCTCTCAGGTGCGGGTGCAGGCTCGGCTCGCATCGGAGGCTCATACATCCCTGGCTCTGACGATGATGCAGCTGCCAATCGCCAGCGCATGCCGTCCGTCCACTCGCCGATCGCGCCCCTCACCAACACGCGCTTGTGGCGCATGGCTTCAAGCGCCGCAGCGGCCGCGCCAGGACCTGAAAAGACCACGAAGGCGATGCCAGCACCCCGCTGTGGCCTGGCCCTCAATGCAAGCAGCCTGCGCTCCAAGACCTGTTTCTTGGCGTCTGTGCTCGAAGCTGCCAGCTGAGCCACGAGCCTTCTCTCTAAGCGTCTATCGTTCTGCGCAAACACGTGCAGCACTGAGCTTCCGAAGCGCCGACGCAGCAGCGCTAAAAGCAACTGGCCCCGCTCTCTGCTCGCCCTGCGCGGAAGTCCTCGCAGCAGAAGCGTGCAGCGAGCAGCAAGGGGCCGAGACGCAGCAGTGGCATGCGCAGCCTCCAGTTGCGCTTCCAAGTGCTTCGCCGCAGCAGACAGGCAAGCGATGTTGACGCACACACACAAGAAGGCCGCCCACAGGCACGGCTGTACCAAGCGCGGTGCGACAACGTTCTGCAAGGTCGTCCGCCCGAAGTACGTCAACCCGCCACCGCCTGCTAATGCGAAGGGCAGGACGCCCAAGAAGGCGGGCACGCTGGCTGCGACCAGCACGTAGCCACTCCACCTTAGCAGCCGCAAGTAGTCGCACACATCTTGCCCACAGCGAGACACCACTTCGTGGTCAGTGGCAAGCACAGCAGCCGCGACCAGGCGCACTCTCCCCTTCAGAGTGTTTGACACCCGCAGACTGGTGAGCGCACTCGACTCAACTGGCTGCCAGCGCGTAAGCGGCAGCTGCCAGAAGAACCACGTCAAGAGAGCAATGACTGAGCCCACCGTGCAGTAAACTAACGTCCAAACAATTGAGCCGCTGATAACTTGCTGCGCACGTTGTGGCCCTGGCGCAGGCGCAGGCGCCTCCGACATGGCTATGTCTGTGGGTCGCTCCAAGACATGGCACCAGCAGGTGGCACGGGTACTCGTATGAGGCGGGGCTGTCGCAAAGACGCGATTTTCCCCGCAGGAGCGGATATCCACGCGGTGTCACAGCTCTCAATGCACGTGCCGGTGTCATCGCAGCCGTGCATAAGGCCTGTTGCTCCGTGCAGTCTATCAAGTCGCCCAAGACGCGCAGCAGTCACTCCGAGGGTCGCCATGGCATCGGCTGCAAGTGCTGAAGAAGGCTTCAGTGGCCAGGTGCGCTGTTCTAATCTTGGACGCCGCTGCTCTCTTCTTTGACCCGCCCTTGGCGCTCTCTTGTCGTGCCTCTCTCGAAACGGTGACGGCGGCAGACAGCCACCCTGCTCGCGGAGCAGGCGTTTGTGTGGGCGTCGCAACACGGACTGGTGGTTGCAGCAGCTGCGCAGGAGGGCACTTTGACACACGCACCACTCTCGTTGCTGCCGACGCCCTTCCCTGCCGCAGCATACGCGCAGGCCGTGCGCCTTGCTGCCCCGTTTGGCGAGCTCATGGCTGCCGTCGCTGCTGACGCAGACTTCCTGAGAACTACACTTGCTGGCGCGTGTGCGAATGACGAGTTCACGAGGCGCCTGATGGACATGTTCGAGGAGACGCACTTGGTGCGTGAATTTTCAGCAGCGACGCCATGATTGTGCCTGACCCAATTGTCATGGTATCTAGCTGCACTCGAATCCACTGGAGCTGGCGCTGCTGCGCAGCGATTACATGGTGGATGAGCCCACTGGAGCGTTGCTGCAGGTGGAAATCAACACCATCTCCTCGTCATTCGCGAGCTTGAGCACACTGACCAGTGCGTGGGCATGTGTGCGTGCGCGCCACTTTTCCGTGCACGACGGGTCTTAATTCTGTGTGTGCTCTGCAGCTGCCATGCACAAGGATCTGGTCAACACTCTTGGTCTTCAAGCTGCGTTTCCGCTCGCGTGCATGCCCGATAACGACGCCATGCGCGGTATGGCAGGGGGCCTTGCATCTGCATGGTCTGCTGTTGGCCGTAAGGATGCAGCAGTTATGTTTGTCGTGCAAGCAGGGGAGCGCAACGTGTTTGACCAGCAATGGCTTCAGGTACGCTTGCTCACCCTAGCATCACGCGATGTTAAGAGCACTGACACGGCTCTGCTTGGCTCTGCTGTAAATGCAGACCACGTTGAGGGAAATCCACGGCATCAAGACCGTGCGCCTCACTCTCGCTGAAATTGATGCTGGATGCAGTGTTGGCGCAGATGGGCTGCTAAATTACGGCGATGGCGTGGCCTCTGTCGTGTACTTCAGAGCAGGGTGCGCACGCAATGCCAGTGTGACCATGTTTCGCAAGCAAAAAGCTGACCAACGCCGCTGTGACAGCTACACGCCGGTGGACTTCCCCACAGACGCAGAATGGCGTGGCCGCGCCTTGATAGAACGGTCCGCCAGTGTCAAGTGTCCTAGCCTTGGGTGCGTTTCTCTGCAGCACAATGCCGCCTGTGTGCTCATCTGCAAAGCTGATTCTTCTACTACTTTTCAGCTGGCACTTGGCGGGCGCCAAGAAAGTGCAGCAAGAGTTGGCACGACCGGTATGCTCGACGAATTCAAGTCGATTGCCAAGCTGCACAGCCAGTGTGAACTGACAGCTGTGCTGTGCTTCCATCAGGGTGTTGTGGAGCGCTTTGTATCAGCAAATGTCGCGACTCTGCTGCGCTCTAGTTTTGCGGGCCTGTGGGCATTGGATGGCGACGAGTCAGGGGCCATCATTGATGCAGCGATTGCGAACCCGCTTGCGTACGTGTTGAAGCCCCAGCGCGAGGGTGGAGGCAATAATTTGTACGGGGATGACTTGGTCGCACGTCTTAGGGACAGAACTGGCCTTGGAGCGTACATCCTGATGCAGCGCATCCAGCCGCCAATGCACAGGGCGCTCTTCATGCGTCAAGGCAAGGTTACCGCCAGCGATGCCTTGTCTGAGCTGGGGATCTACAGCGTGTACCTCGGGCATAGAGAGAAGAGCAAGCAGGCGCTTCGAAACGAAGCTGTGGGCCACTTGCTTCGCACAAAGACGGCGAACAGCAATGAGGGCGGCGTCGCAGCCGGTTTTGCAGTGCTGGACTCGCCGCTACTAGAGTGAGATGTCCAGTGTCGACGTTAATCATGTGCCGCGGTAGAGCTCATTGCGTCTTATGTACTCTTGGACCGCTGGATGCAGCATCCGCGTCAACAACGCGTCGGCCTGCATGTCAGGCGCGCTTAACGCTGCACGCACGGCAGTTGATGACGTATCATCAAGCCCAGGCACGTGCAGTAGAGTAGCTTGACAGCCGTCAACCTCCGGCTCTGGTGAGCCGAGTCGAGAGACGACCCACAAGTGCACGCCGGCCATGAAGCGTGCGCTCTCCTTCCATTTGCCTGCGCGCAAGTCCGTGTACGTATCTGCGCCTGCGAGGAGGGGCATGGACGAAACAGACTCAGGCGACATGTGTATCACGACACCTTGTATTCGTTCTCCGCACCTAGAATCCAGCTCCACTCCACATTGGGGTGCTCGCGCCGGAGCGCATCCAACACATCTACGCTGCCGATGCGGACAGCCTCGCCGGATGCCTGCTGCCGCTGCAGACGCGTGTCCACAGTTTAGCGGAACATGTCCAGACACACACATGCACGACATGTAGCTTGGCAGGCGACATTACCTGCAGAACGGACTCGTAGACAGTGCGCTCCGTGTCGAGAACGCGCACGTTGGCAGCGACATCGCAGAGACCCAGTTGGCAGAGTCGAAGCCTGTGCTGGAAGGGCGCCAGGTCCTGCTTGCTTGAGTACACGTGCCTGTACACGGGCAGCACCCACACCTGCAGGCGGAGAAGAGCCTGGTGAGAGTCGCAGCGAGCTTGCTTGTTGGCAGCAACCCCACTGACCTCGTCCACGAGCGGCGCCACGGCTTTCACGACTCCCGCGTGACCGCCCGTAAACGTCGGCGGGTTACCGGAGAGACCAAATACAGCGACTTTCATGGCTCGCTCGTCTCAGCTTAGCTGGCCAAGGGAAAATGGAGCGTCTCCACCTGTCCAGCCGGAAGCCGTGAACACCAGGACCCACACCACGAGCAATGCGCTCTATCGAGAGAGCTAGCTACATGACAGCGGCTCTGCGGCGGCGTCCCGTCTGCTTGTAGAGCGCACACGTCAGTGGCTCAGGGTGACAGAGTAAACCCCTCGCCCGAACGCCGCAGCGCTTGCTGTACGTTTGGGACGATGGCTATTGGGGACAGCAATCCCCAGACCCAGGGTCGCCTGGCAGACCTGGTGCAGCGCCTGGTCAGCCTCGAGGTTGCACACCTGGGTGCACTTGTGGCTGCTCTGCAGGCGGCGCCACGGGTGCGTCCTCTCTCTCTGCCGCTGCAGCAGAGAGAGAAACACACAGCTGCCTGGGTCGCACACGCACGCTGCGCTGGAACACGCTCGCCCGGTGTTCACCCCCAACTTCTCTTGCGGTTTGGGTGCTCGCCCCGGTGTCTCTGCACCGCCAGCCTTGCGCCGTGCTCTTTCGCGCACTGGGGCGCTCCCACGCACGCAGCCGGTGCACTGCTCGCGCTGCCCCGTCCCGGCTGCACGTGTGCTGTGCGTCCCTGAGCGCGCTCAAGGGGGTGTTGGTCTCCCCCTCACTGCACCGACAACCACCATCACCAACTGAACGCCCCCGTGTCCTCCTCAGGCTCAGCAAGACGGCTCCGCCGAGGCGGTGTGCCGAGCAGCTGCTGTCGGCGTGCCCGAGCTGGTGGCGCAAGCAAAGGCGCTGCAGAAGCGGGCGAGCAGCGCAGAGGAGTGTGGGGCCCTGTATTTGGCGGGCGCAGCCGAGGCGCTGTGGGCGGCCGCCGCGCTGTACCGCTCCAGCTCCGAGGCGCAGCTCTGGTGCTGCGCCGCCCTGGGCGACCTGAGCCTGAACTTCGAGGCTGTGACTGACGCGCAGCGCAAGCGCAGTGCGGCTCTCACCGGCTGTGAGACGGCACTCGCAGCTCTGCGCGCGCACCCGGACGCGGCCAGTCTGCAGGAGGAGGCGTGCCGCACGGTGGCCAACCTGGCAGTGCTGCTTGACGAGCGCGTGCAGGCGGTGGCGGCGGCGGGCATGGACGCGGTGGTTGCAGCCCTGAAGCAACACCTTGCCAAGTCCGGCACCGCGGAGGAGGCGCTGCGTGCGCTGGCCAACATCACGGGCGTGTCTGACGCGGTGCAGGTCAAGGCTGCGGCCGCGGGCGCGGTGGAGCTGTGCCTGCTGGCGCTGAAGACGCACACCGACACACCCGGCGTCCAGGAGATGGGCTTCGCCGCCCTCGCCAGCCTCTGCGTGAATGCCGACAACCAGAGCCGCGCAGCAAGCAGCGGCGCGCTGGACGTGGCGCTCACCAGCCTGCGTACCAACTCGGTGCGCGGGCGCGCGCACGCGGCGGAGGAGACCTGCCGCGCTCTGGCCAACGTGTGCACTCAGCCGCAGGCGCGCGATGCCGCTGTTGCCGCGGGTGCCCTGGCTGCCGTCCTTGCCTGCATGTCCGCTCACTCCGAGCACGGCGGCGCGGCGGAGCAGACGTGCCGGCTGCTTCGCGCGCTGGTCATCATGTCTGAGGAGAACAAGAACAAGGCCGCCGCCGCGGGCGCCATCGCGGCAGTGGTGGCTGCCATGCGGGCACATGCTGCCAGTCCCGCGGTGCAGGAGGAGGGCGCGGCGACGCTGCGGTCGCTGGCGCTGGGCAGCGCGGCGCTGCAGTCCCAGGCGGCAGTGGCAGGCGCCCTCGAGGTTCTCATCGCGGCTCTATTCGGCCACACCGCTGATTGCGGCGCCCAGGAGCAGGCGTGCGCGGCGTTGAGCGCGCTGACGGCGATGCACTCCGCCAACCAGAAGGCGGCTGCGACTGCTGGCGCCATCGATGGCGTCATCCAGGCGCTGCATGTGCACGTGCGCCACGCGGGTGTGGCGGAGAAGGCGGCCAGCGCGCTGCGGAGCCTCACCTTCGGGTGCGTGGACAACAAGACGCAGGCCACGGCGGGTGGCGCGGTGGAGGTGGTTCTTGCCGCGCTGGTGGCACAGCCCCAGGCAAGTTGCGTGCAGGAGTACGGCTGCGCCGCTCTGGCCAGCCTCTGCACCGATGCCAACGTCGCGCTCAAGGCTGGAGAGGCAGACGCGGTCACCGTCGTGGTGGCTGCCCTGCAGGCGCACACCCGCGAGGCAGCCACCACATGCGAGGCTGCCCGCGCACTGTGGAACCTGACCGCTGTGCGGCCGAACGCGGCCCGCGGTGCAGCTCTGGGCGCTCACGACCTGTGCATCAGTGCACTGCAGGTGCATGCCATGACCGACGCGGCTGCGTGCGAGACCGTCGCGGGTGCGCTGGCGAACCTGATGTTCGACGCAGAGGTGCAGGAGGCGAGTGCGGAGCTGGGCGCCACCCGCGTGCTGCTGGCCGCGCTGCGCGCGCAGGGCGGCAGCGCGGCGGCGAGCGAGCAGCTGCTCCTTGCCCTGGCCACGGTGTGCCTGGATCCGCGCGCGGCGGACGACGCCCTCGATGCTGGCGCACTGAATGATGTGCTGGCCATGCTGCAGGCGTGCTCTCAGCAGCAGACGCTCATGAGTCCCGGCGTCGCCTCCGAGGCGGCGCGCCTTCTACGCAGCCTGTGCCTGCGGAGCGATGACGCCAAGGCGCGCGCGGGTGCGGGCGGCGCAGTCGACATCCTCTTGGCCCTAGCCCGCTCATGCAACACGCTGGCTGCTGTCCAGGAGACGGCGCTCAGCGCCCTGGCCAGCCTGTGTGTGGACGTGGCGAACGCGACGGCGGCCCTTGCCGGCGGTGCGCTGGAAGTGTGCATGGCGGCTCACAGGCAGCACCTGCGCGTCCCTGCTGTGCAGGAGAGCGCGGCGCTGGCGATGAGCAACCTCGTGGCGGCGCATCAGGAGGCGGGCCCTCGCGCTATTGCGGCGGGCGGCGTCGACGCCTGTGTGGCGGGCATGCGCGCCACCTCCTCCAACGTGGGCGCTCAGGAGCAGTGCCTGCGCTGCCTGGCTGTCTACGCCTCCTTCCCCGAAGGGGCCGCCCGCCTGCTCCAGCTCAGCGGCGTGGAACTCATCCTCACTTCCTTGGACGCGCATGCGGATGACGCATACGCGCAGGAGGAGGGCGCGCACGCGATTGGTAACCTTGCGGTTGCGCCTGAGGTTGCTGCCGCCGTCGTGGCTGCAGGCGGCGTGGAGGCCCTCGTGCGGGCGCTCATCACGCACCGGCCCAGTGCGCCGGGCACCCAGGCTGCGGCATGCGCTGCGCTGTGGAACACGTGCGCCACCAGCCCAGAGGGCCGTGCCCGGGCAGGCGCAGTGGGCGGCCTCGAGGCTGTCGTCGCCGCGCTACTGGCTCACCCGGACAGCGATGCTGTCTTGTCAGCTGGCTGTGGTGCGCTCGGCGCGCTAGTGTACCAATCCAGCACGAACCAGGCCAAGGCTGCCGCTGCAGGTGGCATTGATGCAGTGGTTCAGTCCCTCCTGTCCAGCGAGGACCCAGCTGTGTGCGCACAGGCGTGC
>Ga0164296_1003789_pt1 | contig 14077 bp, 8 predicted proteins | sample GEODES057metaG_FD_113533 | JGI IMG/M metagenome (GOLD analysis project Ga0164296, IMG submission 113533) | Dystrophic lake water microbial communities from Trout Bog Lake, Wisconsin, USA - GEODES057 metaG | ecosystem: Environmental > Aquatic > Freshwater > Lake | place: USA: Trout Bog Lake...
CCGTTTAGAAAAGCAGGGTGCGTTAGGCCCTGATCAATTAACAAATGTGGCTACTAAAGCTTACGATAGCTTTTCTAACGATCTAAGCACTATTACCAATGCTTTGCCATTAGGAATGGGTAAGACGCTTTCTAAGAGAATTATTGGCGCAATTGGTGGCTATGGTATTAATCCTGCATCAATTGCCGCTTCACAGAAAGCAGGAACAGAAGTAGTAGGAACTAATCCCGCAACAGGCGAATCAATTTATGGTAGGCCTCAAGGTATCACACCTGGTGTAGAAACATCAGCTTTGCACTTAGCTAATACAGTTGCTAAGATTGTAGACAGCAAATTTGCATCTAATATGAGCAAAGCAGCTGGCTATGCATCAATTGCTGGCAACACCTTAGGAGCGGTACAAGATTTCGCTGCCGCCGCAAGACCATATACTAGCATGTCGCAGACACAAGGTGGTGCTTTTGGTACCGTAGACTTCAGTCGTAGTGTTGGAATGGGTCTGCAAGCCTATCTACACACTGGTTTGAACACTAATCCCAACTATAGCTCGCAACAATACCTGCAAGCAATGACCAATGGTGCTTCGCTTGGTCTAAGAGGGTCACAGCTCGAGCAATACGCTAGAACAGCGATGACATATCAAACAAACTATGGTATGTCCGCTGGTGCAACAATGGGCATGATAGACACAGGTCTTGGTTACGGTGTTAGCATGCAAGACAATGCCAACGCTTTTAGAGGCGTTCGAAACATGGAAGCACAAACTAATACTAGTGTTGCTTACGGTGACCAAGCATACCAACTTGGTATGGCTACAGGTGCTAGCCAAGGTTTAGGCAGTGCTGCTGCTGGAGCCTATGGTGCCACTACAGCTCAATTTGGTGCTGGCAACTTTGTTATTCAAGGTGCTGGTTTTACTGGCACTGAAGGTGCCGGTTCAATGCTCACCAATGCTTTGATGGCTCAAAAACTTGGTGTTTCTTACATGGGATTGTATGCTGCTACAAGAAAAATGAAGGGTGATCAATACGCTAAAGCTTTGAATGCTTCTCAAGAACAAATTTTGGGTTGGGCTGGTATTGATACTAAGAGAAAATATAAAGACGAAAACGATTTTCAAAAGCATAATGCTAATAAAATTATTGAATTGCAATTAATTTTGCAATCACTTGTTCAACAAGGATCAACAGGTTATTCAGGTCCTGCTTCATCGCCTCAGAAAGCTGCTGCTTGGGCATGGGGAATTGTTCAACAACACCAAAAATTAAATCAAAAATCTGATAGTTTCTTACAGCACATTGGAGCTGACATTGTTAGCTTCGGTAAGAGAGTGGCTACAGACGCTGGTCATGCTGCACGAAACGTTATTGACGCACCAGGATCAGAAATTAGTAAAGTTGTTCACGGAGTTAATGATGTTGGTGGTTTCGTAGTTGGTTCAATAAAAGGCCAAACAACTGATCAAATTATAGCAGGTAACAATCAAAGAAACAGAGAATTTGATAGAAGTGCTGCTGGCTTAATTCTTCAACCAGGAAAATTTGCTAGTTCTAATATAAATACTTTGACTAAAAATTATAACCCAATTCAAGATTGGCGTAGGCTCGTTGAACACCAAGGTCAGACTCCTAACACTACACACGTTACTATTGGTATTCAACCTCACTGGGGGCAAAAACTTACAGCTTCTGTAGCAAACGGTACTTCTGGTTTTAATAATGGTCACGTTTCCCCAAATAGACAACCATCGGCAAATAGTAATCAATAATGTCAGAGTTTCCTAATCCTAATGTACCAGCAGTAGCTACGTTCACTGATAACTACAGTCATATTCAATACAAGTTTCCTTTTAATATTAATTCTTTAAACTGGAATTATAACTTAAATACACAAACATATGGAACTATTGGTGGACGTGTAACGCAAATTTTGTCTGCAGCAATTACCACTATGACTATTCAAGGTGAAGCAGGTAACAGAGGCAATTTAATTCAATTCTTTGAAAACTTTAAAAAGATTCAAGATAATCAAAATGAATTTAAAGTTCCAGCAACTTTGACAGTTCCTAGTCGCAATTTAACTTTTAGCGTATGGTTGGAAAACTTTCAAATGGGTTGGGGACCTGACACGGTATTATATCCCTATGTCATTATGCTAGAAGTCCACCAAGATCTAAATAATGTTGCTACCAATGCAACAATGGTCAATGCAGTGAATAGAATTTCACAAGGTGTAGGTTTCAACCCTGATTGGACTGGTCTTTCTACCACGTCTCAAAACTACCAATTCCAAGATCTTCAGAACGCTTTAAACAACGGATCATTATTGCCAAGACAACCAGTACCAGGAGGAAGCAATGGATAACATTACAAACGTTACAAATAGTACACACTATTCAAATTGTAGAGTTTCTGGACCTGTTATTTATCCAGGAAAACAAGCAGTCAGTTTCAATGGCTTTGCTTGGAGCCCATCTATGGGTATGATACACGAAATTACTAATACACCCAATGAGGACTGGAAGCAATGGCTGGCAACGCAACAGTAACCCTCAATTACAACGGCAAAACAACCAAATTTGATGTATGGTTGCAAATGCTTAGTACCAGTAGCCAAAACGAATTCACCACTCAGCAAACTAGAGATGGTTTAAGCTGGATTCCGATTAGACGCCAACAAATGACAGTCAATTTTAATATTGCTTGGCCACTAATGAGCAACGCTAATTCTTATAATACTAACATGGCAGGTTTTGAAGGTATTGACCCGACAGATGGCTTTGCAAAGCTTAATAGATTTCAAGACGCTATTCGATCGCATCAAATATCAATTTCTAATGGCACAACCCTTGCGCCAATGATATTAAACTATTATAATAATTCTGATAAATCTTCACCAATTTTTAATGAATTAATTAGCCAAAATCCTTTACAACCATTGCAATACAATGGATGGATCCAATCAGTGGAAAAACAATATGTTAGATATCAGAATGTTTTTACAACTCAATACCAAATGATAATTGTAACGCCTAATGTAGCTAATACACCACCCACTAAAATGGAAAACAATTTTAACTTTTCATATGCTCCTACTGCACAAGATCAACTTAATTATGGCGGAAGCTGGGTTAGCATAGGCTCTTTGGCTGCTGTAACACAAAATATTATCAAGGGATTTAGTTCGAATGGGAATTAATCAATCAGGAACGTTTATATATAGCCCAGATATTACTGCGGTTATTAGCACCCAGTCACCAGCTGGGATTATTGACGTATCCGCTGATATTATTGATTTTACATTAGATCGTCAAATCAATGCAGTCAGCTCGTTTAGTTGCACTTTAAACAATCCAAATAGAAAATATAACTTTGGTAATTCTCACGCCATTAGTACAATGGATAGAATCACTGTATTCTTAAAAAGAACTACATTTGTACAGTGCTTTACTGGATATGTAACTTATGCTCCAATTGAAACATTGGTGCCAACACCTGTAACCATCCAAGCTTCATGCACACTAAGAATTCTACAGGTTACGTACTGGGATGACACATTGCTTACTTTCCAGACAATGCTCCTTAACATGTTTGCTCAAACGTTGGATGCACAATCTGCCTCAACTGTAGGAGATGGTGGCATCGCCCAAGCAGTAGTTAACATGCTTAATGGTGTTTGTGGGTGGAGTCCAGATAAGATTCACATCCAAGGAATCCCGGCTAATTTTATTAATTTTGCAGCGGATGCTTATACCAATCTTATTACACAAAGTAAATTGGATCAAAACGCTGTAGCAGAATTAAGTAAACTATTAAGTATTGGTGGCATTACAAGTGGTCAAAGTGTGACAACAGGGCCAGCTGTTTTTCAAGGAACTACAACGCTTACAAATACTGATGCGCCAGATAATAACGTTGGAACAACAATTAAGGTATCTGAAGCGCATGCTTTTGGAACTACACCTATTGGCACTGGACAGGCAAACTTTCCTGGTCCGCACCCGCTTAATCCAGTTAGCCTTGATAAAATTAATGAAGATATTTTCTATTGTTCTGCTCCGTTCTCTTACCTTCAATACCAAATTACTAATAATCTTTCTGCAGCACAAAAGAAAAAATACAATGGCATTATAAATAGAGCAAAATCTTGGTTAAGTCATAATAGAGTAAAGAATTCTTATGATGGAAGACTATTAGTTCTAGCAAACCAACGAACCAATAGGGTTGTAGCAGTTAGAGCGACTAGCATCCCACAGAAGGCAAATACCCCTGCCGTGAAGGGTCATGCTGTATACGACAATACGATTGATTACTTACAGTGTCACCCTGGAGTTATAGCTTATTTGAATGGTTCAACAAAAGATCCTAAAACTTATACGGGAACTGGAGACACTGGTTATTCATACATAACAGCTAGCTGGGCCGATCAAACAAAAGTTCATGTAGGTGTTCAAAAAGATTTGAACACTAGTTCTGCATCTTCTTTAGTCGGTAACGGTGTAACATCCCCTGGTTGGGATCCACTTATTATTACACAAGTTACTAATACTCTAATGAAAAATTTAAGAGGCCAAATTGGTGACGCTTATACACAGAATAGTAACCCTAAAAAGAACCATGGTTTAACAAGAATTACCCCAGGAACACCGGGTAGGGGAAATGGTAGTTTTGATTGTTCTGGGCTTGCTCGATGGGGATACGAAACAATCGGAATTAGATTGCCTAATTATCTTATAGATAAAAATGGTAACAAACACTACAATAAAAGTGATTCTGTTAATGAATGTGGCCCTACGAATGGTCATCATCCAGAAATATATGGCCAATGGATTTCAAGCAGTCAAAAACCACAAGTTGGTGATTTGTTGTTCTGGGAAGTCCCAAGCGACAGTGGCGATTCTCCACAACACGTGTGTATTCTTAGCAAAGATTTTAATGCACAAGGAGTTGGTGCAGTAATCCAAGCATCTGAACCGGGTGTTCCATTGGGTGAATCACCTATCTATTGGAACCAAATTAAAAACGGTCAATTGCAAAATTGGGGTAAACAATATAACACCCAAACAAAAAAATACTACGGACCTGGCGCAAAATATATTGGTGCTCGCAGACCTCTAACTCTTCACCCACATTGGACAAGTTCACAATTAATTGCTATTAATAACACGAGTACAGCAGTAGATAACATTGTGGCCCCCGGAACAAGCATTGGCACTAACGCTACTACTTCTGGCGGCGTAAACACTCAAACTTTGTTTGGAGGGGATCCGCAACAAACATCTATCACCAGTTTAACAAATGCATATAGCAACTTAATGCAATCACCACAATATGATATTAGAGCAACAATGATGGTTGGTACCCCCAGAGCATTCTTGCTAGATAATCCTGTAATGCAGGACCTTACGCAAATTTTGCAGGGTGGACTTAGATCTTATATGAGTGCTCCAAACGGAGACTTTGTTGCCTGGTTCCCTGACTATTATGGTGTATATGGTACAGACCCTGTTCTAGATATTAGCCCAGTTGAAATAATTGACTTTCAAATTTATCACGATGACAACCAATTGACTACACACGTAGGTATTATTGGCGATACGACTGGTATTGGTGCCCAGGTAAGTTCCGTTGACTACATTAATACCAATGGTATTGTTAGCATCCAAGATGGCACTACAATGCAATTGTTGTTTGGTACACAAGGTAGTACATCAAAAGCAGAAACTCAAAACTCAATTAATGCATTGAATTTCTTAAATCGTTATGGCATGAGACCATATGTTCAAGAACAAAGCATGATTCACGTTCACTCATTAGAGTATTTCTACGCTTTGTATACATTCATGAACCAATGGGCAAATCAATTTGCAACTAATATCACTCTTAGTTTTATGCCTGAGTTGTATCCAGGTATGAGAATTAGCATGAGTGTTGAAGACGAGACAGGTACTACTAATACTTATCAATTCTATGCAAATTCAGTAACCCACCAAGGAAGCAGAGCTGGTGGATTTACCACGCAAGTTGCTCTTACCGCACCTATGAAAAACGGCAAAATTATGCACTACGGTTTGGACTTGGCATGAACGTATCAGGCAGAGCAGGTCACAGCAATACCAATTTAATACGAGTAGCATTAACTTCTGGACCTATTTTACACCCTTTTAGTAGCGCACCTGGGGCAACCCAGAATTACTACTGTTTGGCACTCGATATGAAAGGTTTTCAGATCCAAGTAGATTTACAAGCATTGCCAGCAGGGGTGTCTGTAAGCCAGCTACAAGCTAATCAAGTCTGGTGGGTAGAAAAACGTTCTAGTTTATACCGTTTACAGAACTATGGTGGCGTAATTGATCCTAATTCTAGAGTAGTAAATAGTACAGCTCCATTGCCTCCCTATAATGCAGGCACGGTAGCCTTGGTGAGCGGGGTGGCGACTGTTCAAAATACCACAGTTGTTTCAGGATCAATTATCATGTTGACAGCACAAAGCCTAATAAATGTGTCTAAACCTCAAGCATTAAGTGTTTCTTCAATAAATCCAGGTGTAAGTTTTTCCATACAAAGCGCAAGCGGTGTTGATAATTCAATAATTGGTTGGAAAATCTACTAATAATGTACTATAAGCCCTAATTTACCTAAGATACTATGAAGACAATAGCAGTTAGCAACGGAGATATACAATTACAGGGTGGCAAGATCCAATTTGCCACTGGTAGTAACAAATTAGCTCAAGATATCGAAAGATGGCTCAAGGAACCCCTGGGAACCGGCTATACAACACCAAATTTTGGTAGTCTTTTGCAATCTATGATCGGTGGGACACAAAGCTCATCAACGGTCAGTACAGTAACTGGAGAAATCCAGAGAGTACTCCAGTTATATCAGGGTCAACAAGTTATAAACCTACAAAAATCTCAGAATGCTGCTCAATTGTCTAATTGGACTAGGAGCGAAGTCATTCAAAGCATTGAATCTGTAAACGTTTCTTTACAGTATACTAGCATATTAGCCAACGTTAGTCTATTGACAATTGCTAATACGACAGTTAACATTAATATATCCATCGACAATAACGGAGTTAGCGTAACAAATGGCTGATACAACGGGAGTTCTCGCTAGACTACAGGCAGCATTATCTATTTACGACCCTACTTGGGACGTTAGCGTCGGTAGTGCAACGTATAAGATCCTCGAGGCTGTAGCCCAGGAAATTGCTGTTGCCAACAATAATTCTGTTCTACAAACATATAGTTATGACGTTAATACCAAGTCTGGTAACGAGCTAGATGCTTTTTGTAACCTTTTTGGAGTATACCGCCAGCTAGGAAAGCGTGCATCTGGAATGGTTACTTTTCAGATTGACAACCTTGGAACCGTAGCGACCTCTGTTCTGACTATTCCGGTTGGTACGCAGGTGGCTATCCCAATCGGAGGTAACTATAATTCTGCCGTTTACTTCTCGACAACGGCACCCGCTGTGATCGGTATCGGTGAGAACTCTCAAGATGTCCCTGTATCAGCAACTTTGCCAGGTATTGTTGGCAACGCACCAGCTGGAGCAATTACAACGCTTGTATCTAGTTTAACTGGTATCACTTTGGTATCCAATGCCAATCCGTTGTCAGGAGGACTTGACGCCGAGAGTGACATCGCTTTTAGAACTAGATGGCAAAATACTGCATTTAGTAACACTACTGGTACTTTTGCTAAATATACTTTGACTGCATTGCAAGATTCAAATGTTAACTATGTTAACACAATTGCACCGCAACTATTCTATTCCGAACAGCTTCAGACTAGTGTTAACTTGTCAGTTTCTGCCAGCGGTGGAAATGAAATAATGCAACTTGTTGCTTATAGTGGCCAAACTATCAACAATATTGTTTATTCAGGAACAACTGTTGTTGCATCATATGCATTTAACGGAGCAACTACACCAGCAACATTAGCTACTGGCTTGAACACAGCGATCTCAGGCGTGTATCCGAGCTTGGTTAACGCAAGTGGTTTTGCATATTCTGTATCAGGCTCAGCAAACCTTGGTACGGCTGGTAACAACTTCACTATCACTGCCAACTTGCCAAGCCCTTACCGAGTTGTTCTATCTGGATCAACTATGTCAGCCAGTGGTATTTTTACTTTTGGTAACTATTCTTTCTACAGCTATGTTACTTCAAATAACCCAGACGTAGGCGCAAGCGGTACACAGACTTATAATGCTTCATACAGCGGTTATCTTTTCCCACAAGGGAACGAGCTCGTTGGCAATAGTGTAAACACTTATAATCAGCAAACTTTCTATAACAATACTGATTATGTTTACCCTACAAACCCAACTATTCCTTTAACACTGATCATTAGCAATACGACTAACAACCCAGAATTGTTTGTTGGTAATACATTGCAAGTTGTTTCTGAATATAGCCCAGTAGCAAGCCGTTCCACTGCACTTGCCAGTGGTAATTTCATTGATATTTTTATTGATGGCACTACTGCTGGAACAGTAACGGAACAGACGGTATTTAACCCAACATTTACTGTTTCAGGAACGTCTAACACTTCTTACTTGAATACAAGCAATTATGTATTGGCTAGTGGTGTAATTGCTTCTAATAATACGTCTACATCTGGTGACTACTACATTCCTATTAATCAACAACCAGCAATTAACTTCCCTTCTCAACTTAGCACCTCATCTAGTGGAATTGCTGACACTATTTTCCTTTACAACCCAAGCACTAGCAGCGGAACCGTTTATCCAATTGCTTTAAATCCGTACCCATTTATTACTTTCACTGGAACTGCTGTTTCCGGTACTAACTTTATTTCAGTTACAAATGCCAACGCGTTCTTGTATCCGGGCCTTGCTTTGGCCAGTGGAACAGTTACTTCAGGCGCACAATACTTTATTTCACAAGTTGTTTCATCTGGTGTATATTTGAATCAAAACGTCTCTGTTTCAGGTACAGCGACACTTAGTGGTAAAGCATTAATTTATCCTATTTATGACAATACAACTACTCAAGGAAGTGTTCTACAAACAACAGGTTTGTTAATGGATAGTGCCACACCGCCTATTGGTTGGCCAACTCACCCAACGAACCTAAGCTGGTTGCAATATACTCATAATTATAATGATGATGTTGTCACTGTTGAGTCATTGATCCAGCAAAGTCGACCAATCGGTGTAAATACATTGGTTCACCAAGCACAATTTGTTCCACTTGTTATCAATGCGAGAATTGTATTCGCCAATGGCTATAGCCAAGCAACAATTATATCTAACTTATCTTATCAGATTGCTAATTACCTTAGCACCCTGAGCTACTTAGGTAACATTTCTTTCTCTAATTTGGCTACTCAATTCTTGTCAGTGCCTGGAGTTTATAACGTAAAGATTACAAGCGTACAAACGACATCAGTTGATGGCACTATTCTTAATAGTTATTCTAATGACTTTACCCTAGGAAGCCAGCAGCTGCCATCTCTTTCTAATATTGTTTATACAGTTAGAGGAGTAAGCAACTTCTAATGTCAGGCAACCTTTTTTCGATTGATCCTCATTCAACTTTAGCACAAAAAGTAAAAAACTTTCCTGAGAATGTTTATAGTTTCAATGAGGGAGACAACCTCACGACTTTGATGACGATTCTTTTGGGCAACAGTGGAACTGGTCAACTTAAAAACTTGCAAACAGCTGCTAGAATTGGTCAACAATATATAGAATATAGCAACCTTGATACAATTTTAGGTGATATTTTGCACGTTAGCAGAGTATCGAATGAAATCTATAGTTTTCCTACCAATCCATTTCTTGATCAATTAACCGATGCTCAATGGCAAGAAGTCATTCATAAAGATGCTGCTTATAGAGAGCGTTTGTTGGGCACTTCTGAGGCTTATCAGATTGGTCCTACTCTATGGGGAGTTCTGACGCTTGCTGAAGCATTAACTCAACTTAATTTTTATGTAGTAGAAAGCTGGAGAACCAGCGGCTACGGTAGAAATGGAGTTAATAAAAACCAAGAGATTGTGTTGATTCCTATGTCTGATACCGTTTCTGGTACAGGTGGTCTTTTTAATTGGGACCAAAGCAAAGTAAATGCTATTCTAAATAGTATTCAAAGCCTAACGTATGGAAACTTTGAGATTAGTTTTGCTAAAAATCCAATCAAAACTTTCTCACAAGTTTCTGGTACTTATGTTGCAGCTAGTGGGTACTCAGAATACTACCACCTACCAAAAGTAGTTTCTGCAAACACCATTAACACGCCATCAAATATTCCTGCAGGTGGATCAACACGTTATTGGTTATCAAACAATAGCAATAACCTTGCTCCATATTTTTCTCACTTGCAAACACAAGAAATCTCAATTGACGTTACTGGCAATATATCTTCGGCTTCGACCTCTGATTTGAGTGAATTAATTAGCAACAGCATAGCACCTTCATCATTGAGCGTAACTGCAACAATTTATGGAGCACAATAATGCCTCTTGTACCAAATAATACTGACCCAACTAAAGATTATGTAAGCAATGGCATCGCTTCACCTCCATTAACAAGCGATGGACTCGTATTTAATCAAACTTATGCTTATACAGGAGTTATTGATACTTTAAACAATGTTAACACTACAGGATATTCTGATCCGATTCTTAATGTTGGCAACAGCTCAAACGGATTGATTACTTTTGATCCACAAGCAAGCACAAACTGGATTTCTAATCCCGATTTTGGTGGTCCAGCATCAACTCCTGTTGTTGTTACTTATAACCTTTCTAATCAAACTTTTTATAACAATATCAGTTTGTCTGTGCTAAACGTTCCATGTTACGTGGAGCTACTAGATAACAATGGCAATGCACTGCCTGGTAAATCCACTTTTGTTATTACTGGTGGCGGCGATATCTATACAACCACTGATTGGCTAGCAATTAATTACGATGCTCCATCTACAAACTATGGAAGTTTTACTTACCCGTTGACTGGTGTTAACAATGTGCAAGTCAGAATCACTAGAAATCAAGTAGTTCAGTCAACTGGCCAGAATGCCATCCCCACTGACATTGCTTACTCAGTTGGTATTAAAAACTTTAGAATGAAGTTAAATGTTCAACAAGTTACAGATGTGCCATCATCGGTAATTAATGGAACTAAAACGATTACTACACAGAACAGATTTGGTTTTGTAGAAAATTATAACTACTCTGTTAATTCAGTTTCTAACATGTTTACTACCGGCTCAGGTTACTGGAGATCAGCACCACAGCCTGTGCGAGATTCAATTATATTTTTCTATGTAAAAGTGACTACTGATGGCATAACGCCGCAATTAATTAATCGTTTTTATATAGACCCAATCTACAGTAATTGTCAATTTAACGTTTATTGGACCAATGGATCATCTAACGCCGATCCTGGTACGTTTACATGGACTCCATTGCAAAGAGATTTTACCTTAAGAAAAGGTATTTATGAAATCCCAACAATCAATTGCACTTACTTAAAATTTGAATTTGTTCAATTAGCTGTCGAAGTATATGATTTGCCGTTTGATTCAGTTACTCGTACAATTAACGTATTCCCATACGAAGTTGAAGAGCATTTCAGCAAGTTAGAAGAAGAGATTCTTAATGGTAATGCTGTTAAGTATTCTTACGTTGGCTCTTCTAACCTTTTGACAACAACACAATATTCTAGTCAATTAAGCGCGTCTACTCTTTATGGTATTGCCAATAGCACACTAAGTGATAATTCTTGGTCAAGCTTGTCCGCGCTGAACACTTCTCAATACGGCAATACTAATACTGTTGGAATTACCACTAGTTCCCAAATTATTGACCCAACTATTAGTTATAAGTTAATTGATAGCAATGGTAATTACAACCAAACTTCATATACTCAATTCTTACAAAGAAGATTTCCTGACACTCGAGTACACAACTATACGCAAGTTACAATCAATCAATCGTGGCACGAAGCTTATTTTGTTGGTATTTATTACTTGACCACTTTCTATGAAACAGTTTTTGATGATTTACAAGGAAACGTAGGTAACTTTACTTCGACTGGAACAGTGGCAAGCGGCAACGAATTTATTGAATTAAACGTAAATGGTACAGTCACAACGCCATGGTTCTCTACCATTGATACTTTTAATAGCTTTAATGTCGCTGGCTTAACAACAGACTGGCGTAGTTTCCTTACTCAAGGTTCCAATATTAATAATGATAGCACATTGTTAAATAATTTGTCATCAAATGAAATTGCTCAAATGACTTCATCTAATAACTCTGCTATGACATTAATTGGATCACTGGGTGTAAGTACAATTTACCAGATTAACGCAAGTACTTCTGGTCAACCTTTTGGTATTCAATCTCCTAGTTATTTTACTGGAACTAATATTCTTAGCTATAACGATGCTAACTTTGCCTCACCCACAGCTTGGTATTCCGGTACTGGTACTGGAACAACAATTACTGGAACATCTGTAAGTTGGTCAGGAACAAATGGGGCAGGAATCGCTAGCGGTATTAATGTAAGTGGAACCAACCCTGTAGCCTGTTACAACTTCACAATCCCCAATATGTACACAATCAGCGGTGGCAAACCATGGACTGCAGTGTTGGGTAATGATACGCTGGGTCTTGTTGGATACGCTAGCTATGCACCGGTTGTCGGATTAAGTTATTACTTCCTTGTAAACTTGCAATCTACAGTATCAACAACTGTACAATTCTATACACAATTTGTTAACCCAACAAATAACGTTGCATATTCTGGTACTGCTGTTTATGGAACGTCAGCGACACTTTCACCTGCATCTGGAACAGCAGTAATCACTGCTACTGGTACTAATTACACAGCGGGTGTACCCAGCAACACTATCCAATTAGTTGTTAGTGGAAGCGCAAATACTAATTACAATCTTTATCAGATGGCTGCTTCTAATACGCCAATAACTAGCTGGGTTGGACCTTCAAATAGAAACAACATGCGCATTAGTGGTGTTGCAAGAATGTTCTTACCAAGAACTAATGGTGGATCATACCGAGCAAGTTTGTTTGGTGTAAGCACTACTGGCGCAACTACTGAATTGGCTTACAAGACATATAGCTCTGGAGTATTACCAATCAATACTTGGTTTGATATTGAGCTTTCAAGTTATACACAGTCTAACTATGCAAGCTTCTATGTACTTTTAAATCAAACGCTTCCTAACCCAGTAACTAACCAATGGGATATTTTCTATATCAGTATGCTAGCACCGTTCTATCACCCAATCCGATACGAGTACATTACTCAAAGTGGATCTACAGGCTGGCAACCTATTACTACTGGTGTAAACAATCCAGAAATCTTTATCTCAACAGTCTCTGGTTTACCAGCAAGCGGTATCCAACTACGTATGACTGCTCTAGATCCAAATGTTTATGTATGTAACACCAGTGTAATTCCACAATACAAACAGAATGCATATTATGCAAACCTTGATGTTAATTACGTTGGAACTAGTAAAACTAACGAAGTTGATTCTAGAACAAGTATAGCTAATAAACCGTTATTCCAATTGAATAAGGAATTACATCCATCAGCATTTAATATTAATAAAATTGCTAAGAATATTATTAATTACTCGGTAGATTGATTTTCTCAGATAATTATGATAAGGTTGATCTATGTCTTCAGAGAAGCTTATATATGTTCAGAAAAGTAAATTACTCAATGGAGTACTAAGATACTCCTCCCTGGACGAAGAAGTCAAGAAATTATTTTCTCTGGATGGTTACGATACTCTTCGCAATCGTGACAGAATTGACCTGTTCCAGCAAACCCTTGAAGAAAACGGTCTTTCTTTAAAGTTTGAAGATGATTCAGCTGAGGAAGAATACAAAGAATTGCTGGAATGCAGTAAGACTCCTTATGAGGTAAATAGCCCCTTCCTGGACGATCATGATCTGTTCCCATTCCAGCACGTTGGCTTGAATTATGTCTGGAAGCAATTGCACTCAGAGCAGCCACGAGTCCTCGTACAATGGGATACAGGGGCCGGAAAGACCCTTCTGAG
>Ga0164296_1003790_pt1 | contig 14077 bp, 9 predicted proteins | sample GEODES057metaG_FD_113533 | JGI IMG/M metagenome (GOLD analysis project Ga0164296, IMG submission 113533) | Dystrophic lake water microbial communities from Trout Bog Lake, Wisconsin, USA - GEODES057 metaG | ecosystem: Environmental > Aquatic > Freshwater > Lake | place: USA: Trout Bog Lake...
AGCGGATTTGGCCTAACTACGCTTACCAAAGAGATTGGTCCTGGAATATTAGAGCTTTTTTATTTGCCGGTGTTGGAATATCACTAACGTTAGTACTGGGTGAATTGATTGAATCTAACCTTGAAGTGCTTAGACTTTATTGCAATTTTTTATTCAGAAAAAATTGGATCACTTCAGAGCTTAACGTATGCCTACAAGGATTGATCGGTTACTACTGTGTTACTTTTTTTGTTTACTGGTGGCACCGCTTGAGGCACTCCAATGACCATGTATGGAGAGTCTTTCATCAAGTTCACCATAGCACTTACAGATTAGAGACTTTGACCGCTTTTTACGCCCATCCCAGTGATTTTTTAACCAATACACTGATCATCAATGCTGTTTCATATGGATTGCTTGGTTACAGCATTGATGCTGCTGTATGGACTACATTTTGGGTTGGGATTTTCGAGTTATGGGAGCATACGAATATAAAAACTCCTCTGTGGCTTGGTTACATTGTTGTACGTCCCGAAATGCACAGAATCCACCATGAAAAAAACAAGCATGCCAACAACTACGGCATACCTTTATGGGACATGCTTTTCAGAACTTATGAAAACTCAACTCGCTCTGTTGAGTGTGGCTTTGAGATTGCAAATGAGAAAAAAGTGCTATCCATGCTTTTGTTCAAAATTGTCGAATAATCAAGACGCAAATTAAACCTCAGCCTAGCGAATAAATTCAGGAACTATTGTTTCCCCTTATTGAAAAGAAATGTTTTCCCTTTAAGCTATAGCCCTTGAATATGCATAAACAACTAACACAGGAAATATAAAATGAGACGAGCGTTTTTTTTAAAATTGAGCACCGCTTTCGCCGCTGTAATACTTTCTAGCTGCGCAGAATTGTCAACATTAGCTAGCAACAGCACGCCGCAAATTAATTCGCAAGCTCCCTGGGAAACTTTGTTTGACGGCACAAATTTAAACAATTGGACTGCCATTGGAAATGCCAATTGGAGACTAACGGAGTCGGGACTTGCACAAGCTGAACTTGGAAACGGATTCCTTGTATCAACCAAAAGCTATCAAGACTTCCAAATACAGTCAGAATTTTGGGTTGATGATGACGCCAACAGCGGCATTTTTATTAGGGTCAGCGATCCAACAAAAATTAATGCAGTAAATGCCTACGAAGTAAACATCTTTGATAAGAGGCCGGATCCGTCTTATGGCACCGCTTCAATCGTCAATGTGGCTAAGGTAATTCCAATGCCTAAGGCTGGCGGTCACTGGAATACCTTTGACATAACTGCCAAAGGAAACCACTTTGTTGTTTACTTTAATGGCGTTAAAACCGTGGACGTGACCAACGATAATTTACAGAAAGGTGGCCCTATCGCACTTCAATACGCTGGTGGTGTTGTTAAATTTAAGAAAGTAATGATTAGACCCATATGAGAAAGTAAATAAATAACACTAAATTACTCTAATTTGGTGTAAAAGGTCGTTAGAGCTATCTCTACCGACCTTTTTTTAATTCTTTTGAATTAATTTTATTCATCTCCTGATTAAATCCATTCAACCTAAACTGCTTGAAACTACATAACCTTTAAACACATAACTAAGGGTTAGTATGTGGCATGATACGCACCTTAGACGCGAAAACCGCCACCGAGCAAAAGCAAGACTTTATGATGTTAAAAAAATCAACTTTGCCGAACATGACTTTTTCGGTCCCTCTCAAGCTAAAAAAACAAAACTTAGTAGTTCAATTGGCTATTGTTACCTCACTTTTGGGTTGTGCAGTTGGTCCGGATTTCGTACCTCCAAAGGCTCCCGAAACATCTACCAAGTTCACCTACACTCAAAGCCCTTTACCTGAGCAGTTAGACCCTGGAGTGGGGTCCACTAAAAAACAAAAATTTATCCCTGGAGGGCAAATCCCTGCCCAGTGGTGGGTACTGTTTCACAACGAGGCGTTAAATCGTCTGATCACCAAGGCTTTGGAAAATAACCCAAACTTACTTGCAGCTGAATCTTCCCTGAAATCTGCAGCTGAAATATACAACTACCAATTCGGCAGCTTAATGGTTCCTAATGTCACCGGGAGCCTCACATCACAGCGTGAAAAAATCAACTTCCTCCAAGCCCAACAGGCTGGCACGCCAAATGCACAAGGAGCAGTTCTTGGATTGCTTAATGCTTCAGTCAACGTAAGCTATAACTTTGATATTTTTGGCGCTAATCGTAGACTGCTTGAAAGCCAAAAAGCTCAAATGGAGTACCAGGCCTACCAACTTGAGGCGGCTTACTTGACTTTGACTTCCAATGTCGTAACAACCTCCATTAAGGAGGCTTCACTGAGGGAGCAAATAAAAGCGACCAAGGAGCTTCTTAAAGCACAATCTACTCAATTGGATGTTATACAAAAACAATTTGCAATGGGAGCCATTGGTCGTGCACCAGTGTTACAGCAAATTAACATTGTTGCCCAAACACGTGCCAGTTTGCCAGCTCTTGAGAAATCTTTGGCGCAGACTCGTCACCAACTTTCTGTTTATGCAGGACTACTCCCAAGTGAGTCTGTGGAGGCAGAGTTTGACTTAGACTCAATCGACTTGCCTCAAGAGTTACCTGTCTCACTCGCCTCTGACTTGATACGACAGCGACCAGATATCAAAGCGAGTGAGGCTTTACTTCATCAAGCAAGCGCTCAGGTAGGAGTAGCAACAGCCAACCAATACCCACAATTTAATATCTCTGGCAGTTACGGAACGTCTTCATCCCAACAAGCAGATCTTTTCAAAGGACCTACTTACTTTTGGGACGTTGCTAGCGGGGTTACGGCACCCATATTCAATGCTGGAGCGCTGAGTGCAAAGCTTAGAGCATCAAAAGCCTCCTATGAACAAGCAGCCCAACAATACAAAGCAACAGTTCTTGGTGCATTTCAAAATGTAGCCGACGCGCTCAGAGCACTTGATGAGGACACCCAAACTTTAAATGCTCAAGCTCAGGTAGAGGCCATTTCCAAAGAAGCACTGGAATTGAGTACAAAACAGTACCAACTTGGAGCGACGAGCTACCTTTCATTACTGGACGCTCAAAGAACCTATCAACAAGCATTAATTGGTTTAATTACTGCCAAAGCCGCTCGTTATGCCGATACCGCCGCACTGTTCCAATCATTGGGTGGTGGGTGGTGGACAAAATCGACAAATGTTAGCCATAACGAGTTGAACAAAGACTTGAAAAAATCAAATGATGCTTCAAATCTTGCTTTATCAACACCAGGTTCTATCAATCAGCACTGAAGTTGATTGAGTACAAATGTTTCCCTATCTAAATCCACTTAATTTGAGAGTTTTAATATCATGACCAAACGCATGCTCATCATGCTCGGCGCAGTGCTGTTGTTAATCGTGGCCTTGGGGCTTGGTTTTTACTTGCACATTCAAAAACTGATCGCTAGTGCACCAAAGCCCGGACCTCAAACTGTGACTGTAATCAAAGCAGAGTTACTTGAGTGGCAACCTCAAATCTCCGCTATCGGTTCTTTGTCGCCGACAAAAGGGGTTGACTTATCCAGTGAAATTGCTGGTCTCGTTCGCAGTGTGAACTTTCGCTCTGGCGATGAGGTGCAAGCTGGTCAGCTTCTGATTCAACTCAATGCGGATTCCGATAATGCAGCATGGCGCTCAGCGAGCGCTGCAGCCGAGCTAGCTGAAGTGGTCCTCAAAAGAGATCAAGCCCAACTCGCTGCTCAAGCTATTTCTCAAGCTCAGGTCGACAACGACCTTGCCGATTTAAAGAGCAAAAAGGCGATTGCCGATCAACAACTTGCTATCCTTGAGAAAAAAGCTATCAAAGCTCCTTTTACGGGGAAATTAGGAATTACAACCGTCATTCCTGGTCAATATCTGAACCCAGGCGACAAAATTGTTCCTATTCAAAACATCAACTCTTTGTATGTTGACTTTTATTTACCTGAACAAAAGCTGTCACAAATCGCAACTGGACAAACCGTAAACGTCACCAGCGACTCTTATCCTGGGAAAACTTTTGTAGCTCGTATCACTGCAATCAATCCTAAAGTAGATACTGCAATGCGTAACATCCTCGTTCAAGCGACCCTAGAAAACCAAAATCATTTGCTATTGCCTGGAATGTTTGCAAACGTAAACGTATTGGTAGGAGCCAAAAAGAAATACCTAACTGTGCCGCAAACTGCAATTACTTATAACCCTTATGGGTCGACAGTTTTCATAGCAACCCTATCTGACAAGGAAGATGCTACTGGTAAAAAACCATTGGTTGCCAAACAAGTCTTTGTTACAACGGGCGAAACCAGGGGAGATCAGGTCGCTATCATTAAAGGTATTGAACCAGGTCAAGATGTTGTAACAAGCGGGATGATTAAGTTAAAGAACGATACACCGCTGATCATAGACAACACCGTCTTACCTGCAAATAGTCCGAACCCCACTCCGCAAGAGAAGTAAGCGCAACACCCCAAGTGGGATTTTAAAAAAATGAACTTTACTGATATCTTTATCCGCAAACCCGTACTGGCCTCTGTGGTCTCCTTATTCATTGTGGTTTTGGGTCTGAGAGCAATTTTTAGTCTGCCTGTTAACCAATATCCTAAAACTCAAAATGCAGTAGTCACCATCAGCACCACTTACTTTGGTGCTGATGCACAGTCTGTTGCTGGTTTCATAACACAACCACTAGAGTCTGCAATTGCACAAGCTCAAGGGATTGATTATCTGTCTTCAAGTAGTACTAGCGGAGTCTCAACCATAACAGCGACCCTGCAACTCAACTACGACGCAAACCGCGCCTTAACCCAGATCAACACGCAAGTAGCCAGTGTCCGCAATCAGTTACCGGCCCAGGCTCAACAACCCGTGCTTACTGTACAAATGGGCCAAACGACGGATGCAATGTACCTTGGGTTCTATAGTGATGTACTACCGACCAATAACGTTACTGATTATTTAATTCGTGTTGTCAAACCCAAACTCGACTCGATTGAAGGAGTTCAGACCGCAGAGATCTTAGGGGGCAGAATTTTCGCCCTACGTGCTTGGTTAGACTCATCCAAAATGGCTGCTCATAATGTGACTGCGCCAGAGGTCAACAGCGCCCTTGCGAGCAATAATTTCTTGGCAACTCTTGGAGCCTCCAAAGGGCAAATGGTGACGATCCCTTTGACAGCGGGAACAGATCTTCACTCAGTAGATGAATTTAAACAATTAATCATTAAACAAAGTGGAACCTCAATTGTTAGGTTGGAGGATATTGCAACAGTTAGTTTGGGATCGGAGAATTACGATTTCAACGTAGCATTCAGCGGAGTTCGCTCCGTCTTCGTAGGTATCAAGGTGGCCCCAGAAGCTAATATTTTGGACGTTGCAAAAAGAGTCAAACAAGTCTTCCCAAGCATTCATGACCAACTGCCAAATGGTCTAACTGGCGAAATTGTTTACGATTCAACCTCATTTATCAATACCTCTATCTTTGAGGTGATGAAGACACTAGCTGAGGCGTTGCTCATCGTAACGATCGTTATCTATTTATTCCTTGGCAATTTCAGAGCTGTGATCATTCCTGTGATCGCAATGCCTTTGTCACTCATCGGCACATTCTTAATGATGTTGGTACTTGGCTACTCCATCAACTTGCTGACTCTGTTGGCCCTGGTACTAGCGATTGGATTGGTCGTTGACGATGCAATTATTGTCGTTGAAAACGTTGACCGGCACATGAAAGAGGAAGGTAAAACTCCTTTTGAGTCAGCCCTTCTTGCGGCCAGAGAGTTAGGCAGTCCTATCCTTGCAATGACTCTTGTGCTTATTGCGGTTTACATCCCAATTGGATTTCAGGGCGGACTTACAGGTGCTTTATTCACTGAATTTGCGTTTACTTTAGCTGGTTCGGTAACCATATCTGGCATAGTTGCTTTGACCTTGTCTCCGATGATGTGTTCAAGGTTTTTAAAGCAAAGCGATTCAGAGAGTGATTTTGTTAAAAAGATTGATCACACTTTTGAGCTTGTCCACTCTCGTTATTTGAAGATGCTTCACAGCTCCCTTCAAACCTGGCCAGTGCTGATCGTGATGGGAGCACTGCTAATGGCTTTATTGGTGCTTATGTTTAAGATGTCACAGTCTGAGCTCGCACCCGAGGAGGACCAGGGGATTGTGATCTCTCAGGTTGTAGGTTCTCCGACCTCTACATCCGACCAGATGTTGACCTACGCTGACCAGGTCTTCAAGATCGCAAAGACAATGCCTGAGTACCAACAAATGTTCCAGATCACCGGCGTACCAACTATCAATTCTGGTATTGGCGGTGTCATATTTAAGAATTGGGATGAGAGAACCAGAAGTGCTAAAGAGATGCAAATTGATCTGCAAAAGAAGTGGAATACGATTGCTGGTGCTAGGGTTGCCGCATTCCAATTTCCCGCTTTGCCCGGTTCCTCTGGCTTACCCGTGCAATTTGTGATCTCCACCACTGAGCCCTATCAAAATTTAAACCTTGTCACTCAACAAGTCATGGATAAGGCTAGAGCGTGGGGTAAATTCTATTTTGTCGATGCAGACTTAAAAGTTGACAAACCCCAAGCCACCTTGGTTGTGGACAGAGACAAAATTGCAGCACTCGGGCTCTCAGAAGCGGATGTTGGTAATGCAATGAGCGCTGGCCTTGGGGGAGGATATGTGAATTACTTCACTATCGGTGGGCGATCCTATAAAGTTATTCCACAAGTACAACAAGTTGATAGATTAAATCCCTCTAACTTGCTTGATTTCTCAATCAAATTACCGAGTGGTCAACTGATCCAAGCCAGTACTGTTGCGACAATCAAGTTCGATGTAGTTCCAGAATCCATTAATCGGTTCCAACAATTAAATTCTGCAACAATTATTGGTGTGGCCGGTGCATCTCAAGGTGAGGTTTTAGAGTTCATGAGAAACGCAGTTAGGGAAGTTGCACCTACAGGCTACAGCGTAGATTATGCGGGTCAATCTAGACAGTACGTTAAGGAGTCAGGTGGCTTCGTAATCACACTTTTGTTTGCCGTTGTCATTGTGTTTTTAGCACTTGCAGCACAGTTTGAGAGCTTTAGGGATCCGGTTGTGATTTTGGTGTCCGTACCACTTGCTCTTTTTGGTGCGATGATATTCATATTCCTCGGCTTAACTTCTATCAATATCTACACTGAGGTAGGGTTGGTAACTTTGATGGGTTTGATCAGTAAGCACGGTATTTTGATCGTTGAAGTAGCGAACCAATTACAAAAGAAAGGCGTTGAAAAGCGCCTTGCCATCGAACAAGCTGCCGGCATCCGACTCAGACCCATTTTGATGACCACCTCAGCCATGGTCTTTGGTGTGATTCCCCTCGTCATTGCCTCTGGTGCTGGCGCAGCAGGTCGATTCTCCATGGGACTTGTTATATTTACCGGTCTCTCCATCGGCACATTATTTACACTTTTTGTAGTTCCTGCAATGTACCTATTCATTGCTACTGATCACTCCAAAAAAGATCCAAGAACAGTGAACAATTATTGAGATTTTTTTATTAAAATTTGTCAATGAAAATTTTTAAGTCCTTCAAGATTTCATCCAAAGCAGTTGTGCTCACCCTCGCACTGCTGGCAATAGCATCACAAGAGTGCTTCGCCTTTTGGATGAAAATCACTGAAAATATGGATGTAAGTGTGTACGCTGACACTGGCACTATTGTTCGGATTGGACGCAACAAGAGAATGGACGTTCTATACGACCTCAGAAATGCGGACTCATCTGGTCAAAGATCCATCAGATCATTTGAAGAATTTGATTGTGATACGGCCATGGCCAAGTCCTTGAATGCGGTTGGCTACTCAGACCGAATGGGCACCGGCAAAGTGGTTCGTTCTATGGACTACTCGTCTGAGTGGATTCCAGCAAAAAATAACAGAAATGAGCAGCAACTACTTTACTTCGTTTGCGCCTGGTAAAAACCGTAAATACCCCCCTGAGCCCTGAGAATTTCTCAGCCCTGAAACTTAAGACCAGGCTCCATAATATTAAATCCAGTTAAGAATTCAAGATTCCTCCATTCGTGTCGATAGATATTATTAACACTGAATTTTGAATTCATTTAACAAGGGTCAATCATGAATTTTTCAGAACTATTTAAAAAATTCGATTTGGAGAGCGCGATGCTTTACATTGCAGCCATTGTCTTCTTCCCTATAGTGATAGGCTTTATGTTGATCAAAATTGTGGGCGGTGCTGCAGAGGGCATGGCCGAGGGCTATACCATGGGCGCCAAAAAACGTGTCTTAACAAAGTCACTAGCAGAGGGCAGAAGACCTCCTGTGGGATTTTAAAGATCAGCCGTGGGCGTGCTATGTCGCCCATTCATCAAAAGTCATGAAACTAAACTGATCGAACCTATTCCTTGGTACCACGATCTCCAAGGATCCTATCTCCACGTGAGTGATAGAGGTGATCACGCTTTGTAAGTTTTGTTTTAATTTTTGCTCTGGGCAAACCCAAACAACTCTCTCGAACTCTCCCCTCTTTAAGGCCAATAAATAGTCACACAAGATTTGAGAGTACCTTATCTTTGACTTCATGGTTCTTTCACATTCAACGCATACCCTTTGACCTGAGAGATCCGTACACCAGGCATCTGGCCTACAGGATCTTTCTATATGAGATACCCCACTCTTAATTACTCTCAAGGGCTCTGTCATCAAAACCCTTCCTAGATCCGCTGTAATCCAATTCGTCCACCCTGCCCTCTCGGCCCTGATCTTCAACATTTGAATATCAAGTCGGTGAGGCACAAAGGTTGGGGAGATAGGTTGAGTAAGCATCTTATGTTTTGATTCTTCATCAAGCGCACCAGAACCATTTATTGATTTCTCGTGCTCGGCTAACCAAATGTAGCCAGCGTTCGTAATTCCGTACAGTTGGGTTTCTCCACCCATGATTTGTTGCATCACCGATTTGATTAATTTTTCTTTAATCAAAGGGCTCAAAACACCGGTCAATTGTCTTGAGCTAATTTGTAATAGTTCACAAAGGTTAGTTGTATTGGACCAAGATTCTGATTTCAAAAATCTGAGAGTTAAAAATTGCATCTCAACTTTAGTGGGTGCCAATAATTTAGGTTGCATAAAGAAGCTCATTTATTAAATCAAATCTTCAAGACTGATTGAGGCTATCGTTGTATGCCCCGGTGCTTTGAGGGGCGCCGCAAGTAGGCCACTCACCATGATTGGGGAAAGTGTGAAAAGCTTAGCTAAGCCTTGTCCAAACAAAACGCCAGCCGTAAAAGGGGCTACGCCCTCACTCGGTCTGTGGAGATGTAAAAACAAATCCGGGCTGATCCGGGTATGCTGCACTTCACTCCAACTTTTATCCTCGCCTAGGCCATCCGTAGCTGATTTAATGGACTCTTTGTAGGTGCGTTGCTGACCTGATTTATTTGCAAAACCTTTTGCTGCTTGCTCATCCCCAATTCTAAAAACAAGTTTTAAAGTTGCGTTATCAACCACTACCGGCTCAACGTCACGTCGGTCTAGTCCAGGGCATGCGGCCAAGTCAGCTAAAGACTGATGTGCGAGTAAAGCGTGACAGCCCATCTCTCTGACTACGCCCAACATGTCTAAAGCTACGGGGGAGAGTAAGTGTTTGAATTCATCCAAAATCATGCAAACTGGCCTTTTTTGCTGCGTGACGGAGTCCAAAATGTAACGCGTCTTTATGATTTGGAGAATGCGAATAAGAAGCATTGTTTGTAACATTTTCACACGGTGATTGTCTGTACTACCTCTTATATAGATGACGTTGCCGCGTCTAATATGTTCCGATATTCCAATCCCGTGTGTGGTTTGAATGACCCGTAACTCACAAACCTGCCTAAGTCTTCTTACAAAGTTATCCGCCTTACTGAGTTGCTTGCTTAATTGTGCGATCTCAAGCAATAGAGGGAGCGTAATTATTTGGGTGAGCTGCCTTGCGGTTGCAAGTTTTGAGACCTGCTCGGCTGCGTCTTGATCAATCCCTCGGTAATAGTTCCCCTCCCCCCCCGAAGGTTGCAATCCAAGTCCAGCAACCAATAACTCTTCTATCTCATTTTCAGAGGCTCCCTCTAAAATATTGAACTGAGCAGAGGCTCCCGCCTGCAAGTCCAGGTGAATGAATTCTTGTCCGCTTTGTTTAGCCGCCAAACTCAACACCAAAGGTAATCGCGCGTCCCCTTTAGGATCAAAAACAATGAGTGCCTCTTTGTTTAAAACAAATTGATATCCTAAAACGCCAAGGGAAACACCTTTACCGCTCCCAGTTGATCCTAAAATTTGAGCATGAGTTTCCCGAAAGAGTGGCCAAGGAACGTAAATAGGTGCTCGTATCTCTTTCCTAGCTTCAGACTCTTGATCCAAAACCTCCTCTAATCCCACAAAGACACCTCTAGACACATCAATATAGTCAAGAGGATCAAAAGCGTGCATTTCTTTGAACCAATTAATTGTCTCTCTGATATCTCGAAGACCTGAGCTATTTATTTGATACATACTCAAGACAAATGCGATCATTCTCCCGATCTGTCCGCCAATGGATCCTCCTACAAAAAGGGATACTAATAGTTTTGTTAATTCAATGCCACTTAATGCAAATATTGCAAGCGCTAGTGATATAAATATAAATATTCCAATTACTTGTATAAACTTCATCAGTCCTCGTAACGATAACTCATTAAGATTTGAATAGCTCTTTTTTATTTGACTGATGTTATTACCCAATTGAAAAAATAGGCCTGCAACTATGCCAAATCCTATTACCCTTGGAACGGAGGAGTTCATCAACCAAATAATGGTCGGTTGGTGAATCCAGTCTGGAGCAAGTCGCACAGTTATAAACTGATACATTACTGCCAAAAAAGTTATTTGTGGACTCGGGGAAAACAGAGTACTGAGCTGAATCAGGTAAGGGCTTTCTTTAAATGTTTTCCTGCAAATCTAGACTAAATACATATCTAAATAATTATCTGCTCATGATAATGAGTTTTTTTAACAGCCAGTGATTTAATAAGACTAGATTTGCGTTTTAAGGTTTGATAGATGTCAATGAGTTGTGATTTTAATTTTTTGAATCTTTTTTCCCATGAAAAAAGGCCTGCTAACTAAGAAGAATACTTCTTAGTTAGCAGGCCTGTGTAAGATCTAAATGATAAATTTATAAAAGCGTTTAGAACCTATAAGTTCCGTTCAAGTAGAACACTCTCATGTAAGCATCATAGTACCTTGGATCATATCCGGTTTGGAATGTAAGAGTTTGACCAGATACAGGTGGTGGTGTATCTCTAAGGTTACGAATACCAAATGTAAAAGTTGCAGCCTTTGTAGGCTTGTAACTACCATACAAGTCATATGTTTGGTAAACACTAACTCTTGAAACTTGATCTTGATCAATGTACCCAGATTTGTAATGAGATGAGATACCCAAAGAGTATTTCTCAATCATCCAAGTAACTGATGCAGTATTTTGCAGTCTGAAAACTGGACCTTGACCTGAGAAAATTCCGAGATTGTCGTGCATCGGACCACCCGCATAGTCGGAGTAATCATAGCCATTGACATATGTACCTACACCTTTAAACAAAAAGGCACCCATATCGTCTGTTGACCATCTATAAGAAGATGAGAAATCCAAACCGTGCGTGTTTGTAGTTCCAAGATTTTGAGTTTGTAAATTAACGTATCCGCAAGTTGGACAGCCTACACTTGAAAGTGACAATGATCCGTCAGGTAAACGATTGAACAAACTTGCGAAATTTCCATAATTAGCTGGATTAAATACAGTAGTTTCAGAAAGTGTTCCAATAGTTTGATTTAACTGAATCCACCAAAAATCTACTCCTGCGTCAAAGTTACTTGTGGGTTGATAGACAACACCAAACATTGCATTTTTAGACGTTTCTGGCTTCAGGGCTTTATTACCACCAGTCAAGTCAACCCTTTGAGTAGAGGTACATGCCTTATTGGTTGCCCCTGGCTTTCCACAAAGCGGATCAGTCCAGTCACCTGCAGTGATACCATAAGTATTAGCTGCATTTAAGTCATAAAGTGAAGGAGCCCTATAGCCTGAGGAAACAGATCCACGGAACAACAAAGAAGGTTGAGGCTGAAATCTGAATGAGAGCTTTGGATTAGTTGAAGTGCCAAAATCACTGTAACTATCAGTACGAACGGCTCCAGTAACGTCTAGGTTCTTAGTTAAGGGGACGTTAAGTTCACCATAAATTGAATTTACTCCCCTTTGACCTTGGTTATTCAAATTAGGGTCTATTCCAGTGTTGGCTTGTCCTAGAGTTGAGGCGACTGCAGAATTGGCAACGTCTGAGAACTTCTCATTTCTGTGTTCAGCTCCAATAGCCAAACCAACTTGACGCCCAGTGCTGTACCAGTCTCCCAATTCTCTGCTAGCTCTTGCATCCAAAGTTGCAGTGGTACCAACTGCATTGATAGGAACTCCACTTACTCCGGCAGTACCGATTAAAGCAGTACCAGCGGGTGTTTGAGGGCCAAATGGATTGATGATACCGTTCAAGATACCAGAAGAAATTATTGAACTGTTAGCGTAGTTATAGTAAAAATCTGATATCTTGTTTTGATTAAGGGTAAGTCCAGTTAAATAGTCCCACTCTTTATAGATGCCCTTCAACGAACTTACGAAACGTTGTTGCAAATTCGTTGCCTCATCGGCTCTATTGCCGTTGGCAGTGTCTCTCCAGTAAACCTGAGCTTGTGCAGTTGGGTCCCAACAGTCTCCAGCCCCTATGTTTGAATTAGGGCATGTAGTTGCTCCTGGAGTCACTATCGTAGGACTTGGGAATAAGGGGATATTCGCAGTCCCAGCGCCCGTGTAGCCTGGGTAGAAAGGCGTATTCGGGTTCATGCTATAGCCTGCTATTGGGCTAGGTGAAATAGTGGAAACGATCTTGCTTTGTGTAACGAAATACTCGGTTTCCAAAGATTGGGTATTAGACAACTCAAAGGTACCTTTAAGCAAAGCCGAAGTCTTGTCTGATTGCGGAACTAAATCAAAGTATGATTCAACATTAATTTGGCAATACTTACCGGCGGTAGGATCATTGACGTAAGAATTGTGAGGGGCATTACAACCAGGTGCATTTGGACTGTAAAGACCATTGGTTACATTAGAGCTATAGTTAGATGAATTCACAGAATATTTGGGAGTTGTGAAAGCTCGGTCATTGGCTGTAATTGCATTTTGATGCTGATAATCAATAAATCCAAAAATATTGAATTTCTGTTGCTCTAAATCTCCAGTACCAAAACCTAAGTTAAAGTTTTTTCCTCCTCCCCCATCCCCGTATCCTTTGGATGCACCAGCTGTTACCACAGCACCGGTGAAGTCCTTCTTTGTTATAAAGTTTATAACACCACCAACGGCGTCAGTCCCGTATAGTGATGAGGCTCCGTCTCTTAAAACCTCAATTCGGTCTAATGCTGCCATAGGGATCATGTTTAGGTCTGGTGCAGACCCATCTATTGCATTATTCGCTATTCGACGACCATTTAGCAATATCAAAGTTTTATTGTTGCCAAGCCCACGCATATTGGCAAATGAGGCTCCACCGGTACCACTCCCAACGGATTGACTGGTTCCTTGCGAAGTTTGGTTACCAGAAACAAGATTAAGGGCATCCTCAACTGTATTTACACCTCGCTCTCTTAAGTCGTCCATTTTGAGAATAGTCACTGGAACTGCAGTTTCTGCGTCAATTCGTTTGATCGCAGAACCCGTCACTTCAACCCTTTGCAGAGTTGATTTGGCACCAACTCCATTCGGGTCTAATGGAGAACTCGTACTGGTTGAACTGGGATTATTTAAAGCAGATGCTGCAGTACTTGAGGTGTTTTGTGCATGCGACTGCCCCAAAGTGGTTAACAAGGCCACACAAAGGGGAGCCCAAATGGACAACGGAGCTTTGGTGGATAGATGAAAAGATTTCATATTGCCAGTCCTTAAGAGCAGGTTACAAATTTGATTTTTTTA
>Ga0164296_1003795_pt1 | contig 14072 bp, 23 predicted proteins | sample GEODES057metaG_FD_113533 | JGI IMG/M metagenome (GOLD analysis project Ga0164296, IMG submission 113533) | Dystrophic lake water microbial communities from Trout Bog Lake, Wisconsin, USA - GEODES057 metaG | ecosystem: Environmental > Aquatic > Freshwater > Lake | place: USA: Trout Bog Lake...
GTCAGCAATCTTTGCACACTCCTCACGCTCGGCTTCAATTGCACTGTTAACTAACCGCAAAACTTCTTCATCGCAATCCAGTAAGCGTTTAAACGCAACAAGGTTTAATTGTTCTTTGTGAAATAATTTGATGTATTCTTCTCTAGTCATTCTTTTCCCCTTTTACGAATAGCGAAAGCACAACCGCCTGCCCAATTCTCATCTTCTAGCGCATATTGATCACAAATCTTTGCACATTCTTCACGTTCAAACTTTGCACCATGTACCAAACCTTCAAAATATGCTTGCTTCAATAATTTCTCTTGTTCAAGTTGCAACACTTTAAGTGCATTGACGATATCATCAGTCATCTTGTTGCCTTTTTTAATTGGTTAGCAAGATATTTTGCGAAATGAAGATCAATCTCTTCATCTGACAATACAGGTTCTTCAAATACAGTACGCGCGATCTCAAATTTATCTGCAACTACATTACGATTTAACCCCATCAGTTTAGCTTTTCTATTGGATTCAAGATGGCAATACGAAAGATTCCAACCACTCCAATGGTTAAAGCAAAGACATGGGGATAGATTTTCCCTGTGTTCATAGCCTGAGATGACATCTTTTACTTTGTAAATTTCATTGGTGTCGCCCTTACTGCATATGTCACAAGTTTTACCTGTGCTTTGACGCATATGCTTTTTGTAGATATCATCAATCTCTTTTAACAAAGATAATATCTTAGCTCTAGCTTCCCCATATACATGGGGTCTATCCGTCTCTTGCATAAACTCAAACACCCTTGGACGTATCTTCATTTGGTTGTCCAATAGGTATGCCGTTAGCAGTTAGCGCCAAAGGAACAAATCGCAAACCCGCTTTATGAAAGGCGGCGGCCTCGATCTCCATCTTCTTGGTATTAATAATTTGTACTGCTAGCTTAGCAACTGCGGATGCTCTATGCGCATCACTTAACCCGTTGCGTAGCAGATCAAACTCATCAAATAAAGCATCACATAACCCCGCACTTGTCTTCTCGGTTATCTTTAATTCTGTTTCAGTTGTCATCTTGTTTCCTTTCTAGTCATCTTTATGTTCCTGCACAAACATCCATGCCAATACCGCCGCATAAATAACGACGGCAATTACACCACCAAATGCCAACGCCCAAACTAATGCATCTACCATATCAATTCCCCTCGTTATGCAAGCAGTCTTTAACGGGACACCAACCACGACATGTGAAGTTTGGTTTAGCGTTCCAAATGTTATGCTCAACTGCGCTTTGCAACTGACTCGTGTCTGCTATCCATGGGCCCCACATCGTTTCCTGATCTTTAGCATCGTATGTTGCTTTGACTAGGTCATCTGCAAATAAGAACATCAAGCCCGCTCTGACTTTCTTAACTTGTGGGAAGTGCTTAAAAATTGCCAACGAAACAATCTCCAACTGCTTCAAATCGGGGAATTTGCTTTTGCCCGTTTTGTAATCAATCGTGACCGCCTTGTCGCCCTGCAAAATAATAATGTCTGCAATGCCGCGCCACCATACTTTCTTGTCAAAGAACCCGCAGGGATCAAGATCAGCGGTAAGGCCGAGCTTGTTCTCGCACAACTTCTCGCCTTCCATTTTGCGTACTGATTCCAAAGCTGCCTCAATCTTCTTGTGCTTCTCAGGAACAGGAACACCATCTTGTACATATTGATGCGCAATCTTGTGAATCTCATTACCAAACGATATCGCTTCGCTTAACGGTTCTTTCACATCTTTGGCAACCCGCAAGTGATAATACTTTTTGGGGCATTGTTGGTACAGGCTCAAGCTACTATATGACCACGTTATATTTCCCATTAACAATCTCCATAGTTTTGAGCCATGCCTGACTCACAATCAAGGGGTAACTCAGGCGCCCACCTAGGGGGAGTTCTCATGCATTCTTCAATGTATGCTCTAGCCGTATGCGCTTCTTCGTCAGGGACGACGCAAGCGATGGCGTCATGCACAGTCAGCACCACACGGTATTTCTTTTCAATCTCAATAATCTGCTCGCCAATGATGCACCTTGCCACTGCTTGACATAGGTTTTCAGCTACTTTGCCACCATAGATTTTGTTGATTCCCATGCGTGTCTTATAGGTAAATTCTCCCGAGCTATGACGAGTTAGTTCGGGATAAGTCAAAGACAGGCCGTTCGGCAGTTTGATTCCAGTGAACGGGTCGAGCGTCATGATATCTAGGTAATCAATGATCAACTCCTTGCCTTTGGTCATTGCATCCAATACATTGGTCAGATGTAGCCACCAACTTGCAATGTTGCTAGCGTTAGCACGATAGGTCTTGATAATGTATTTGCACATATCCAAATCCAAGTCTTTGCCCATGCTTTTTAACTGGCGTTGAAACTTTTCCCCACCCATGCCGTAGCCCGCGCCAAGCACTGTGGTCTTACCAATGAATCGTTCTTCGGGCGTAATGTCTTCGGGCGGTTTTCCATAGATCATCATAGCCATGTACTTGTACACATCTGCTTTATTACTAAACATATTCAACAAGTCGCGCGATCCAGTTAGGTAAGCTAACACGCGTGCCTCGATCTGAGACGAGTCGCAGTCAATGATGACATGCCCGCGCGGGGCAACAATGCACCTCTTCAACTTACCACCCTCTGATCCACGGCTAGGCAAGTTCTGCAAGTTAATCTTATCCGCGCCACCCCACCGCCCCGTATGAGCCGCGTAATATTTGAGAGGAATTGGCACACGGCGCAACGCCCCACAAATATGACCACGACGGGCTATAGCTATGAAACGCTCCGTTCTTGTTTCCTCCAGCGTCGATTTTGCGCCTAGCCTCGCCGCGACCAAGGCTTGGACTACCTCGTTCGGATGTTCAAGTAAGGCTGTAAATTCCTCGTCGCTCTTGGCGAACGCAAAGGTCTCCTTGCCCGTCGCGGGGCTGATCTTCATTGGCGGGGTTACCCCGTTCGCAATCAGCAACTCGGAAAACTGGTTACTCGAACTAAGGACTTCCTTTGTAATCTTGGCGTCGGCAAATAGTTTTTCCTTGCGGTCACGCACGCCTTGCAGATGATCTTCCAATCTGTCCACATCTAGCTCTAGCAGTGGGTCGCTGAACATACGCAGAGTTATATCTATGAGACGTTTTTCCTTTACGGGAAAAGCTCGGTCAAGCTCTTTAAACAAAGAATAGGTTAGCTCTACGTCGTTCTTACAATACTCACCATACTGTGTTAACTGTTGAGGGGGAAACTCCTGGCGCCTCAATCCCTTAGCGTCCTCAACCTCAACACCCTTTTCGCCCAACCCAAAGTGCTGAACCAAAGATTTAAGACTGCCCCCCACCTGCGTGCCGAACAACGCCCGCGCCATGGATAGGGTATCAAGCCACGCCTTGGGCTTCTGCCCAAAGAGCCATGTCAGAATAGCCGAGTCAAACATAGCATTGTGGGCCAATACGAAATGATCGCCCCAGTCGTATTGCGCAAGGAACTCTGCCGTTTCTTCAAACGTTCCTGAGAACCAAACGCTGGGCTCGTCGTTTACTTTGACGCCCACACCAATGACCTCGAACTGAGGGTCGCGAACGTACTCCTCAGTCGTTAGCTTCGACAAAGAATAGTCCTTGTCGTAATACGTTTCAAAATCTATTGTAATCATTGTGCGCCGTTTAATTTAGCAACATATTCTTCGTGGGCTTCGAGCATGTCACGCAAGTTATCATTCCTTAGAGTCGTCCACCTGTACACATCTCTAATTGGTTGCTCTTGGGTTTCTTTACCAATCACAAGCTCCATAGCACGATTGAGTACGCGAGAGCGTTTGTTTTTATTCAAAGCGCGAGTAACACAACGACGCTCCCAAAAACCTAAATGTTTGGATAACTTTTCAACATGAAGCACAAATGAATCATCGAAACTGGTATCGTTGGGCTCGTAAACATCGATCTTTTCACATAAGGCTTGTATTTGTGGCGCGAGAGGTAATCGCATTAGTCGTTCTATCATATTCTTCCTTTGCGTAGTTGAGGTAAATTTCAATATCGTTGATATTGCTTTCGTTGATGACGAGTGCTACGCCTCCGTGTTCACGGATGCGCCGTAGTTCTCGTTCTTGTAATGCTGTTGGTTGTTTCTTGCCCGCTTTGCATTCTATTGCAAAGAAGTATCCGCAGTGGCATACTATGATGTCGGGTATGCCCGCATGACCATAGCCATTACTAGCGGGGAAGAAATAGTATGCGCCGTGAAAATCAAGCACGGCTTTTACTTTTGCTTTAACTTTTGATTCAGGTGTTTGTGCCATGCCTAGAATATAGTGGCATGTCTAGACTTTGTCAAGTAGTATTTTAAAAATATTTTATAGGGGGAAATACCGACATCGTGTCGATTATTCCGAGCAAAAAAAGACCCGCCGAAGCGGGTCAGTTGGTTAGCAAATTATTATGTCACGATCATGAACGTGTGACTCGTATGTCGGTAGCCGATATCTCCAGCTAACTCGTCGTTTTGCAAGAGCTGTAACACAGCCAGCTTCTCCTGCCACGGCACAGGTAGTTCTTCATACTCTACAACGATAGGGTCAGCGTTTTTGGATGCGTACATATACTTGTCGTCTCGCGTCTTGACAATACTCATCAAACGACCTGCACTCTCCAACTCTTTCATGTTAAGGGCAAGTTGGTAGTCACCGATCTGTCTCTCGTAAGTAGATGCTGTCATGACTTTCTCCACGTTTGCTTTTGTTTTTTGTGGTACGTCTCGATTGGTCAGTATACAATACGCATACAGTTGTACATCGCCAGAAAAGTCTTGCCCAATGTATCGAAACGCTTGCACAAGCGATGCTGTCGCATTAACAAAACCACTCTGGAGTTCGTTGCTTTTCTTAGTGAATAACTCTACCAACGTTCGAGGCTTGAGAAACTTCTTCGCATTGCGTAGTGCAATTTTAAGTTTAGTTGTCTCTGTCTCGTCGTAAGTCCCGCGCGACTTGTGGATACGCCACGACTTAATAATGTAGTTGGGCACATGGCCTTCTGCCGTATGCTTACTATCCATTTTCAAGAAACCTAGTCTCTGCCCGTCTTGCTTTACTTTGACGTTGTTCAGAAACTTAGTACCAGCAGGCGCGGAAAGATACTGATTGTCTTCGTCACGTTGAACATGAGCCGTAGTGCGCGTGTCGTTGTAGTTCGCAGTCTGCGGTGTGAACTCCCAGTTAGGGTTAGCCAACGCTAGCGGTTCGAGGAACAACGCAAAGGATGGATCTAAGACGAGGTCGTCTGTTAGTTTAATGTTTGTAGGTATCATGTTTTCACCATTTAAATTTGTTGAGGATATCGTCGACAGACGCTTTCAGTTCTAGCCTAGCATGAGATGATTCGCGGAGATCCTGGGGATCGACTCCAACGATTGCCTGTTCTAGCAAACGACGAGCGCTCTCAAGTTCTGGATCATTGGTCACGTTGAGTCTAGTCAGCAGATCACAAAGACCTGTTGCGTTATCTACAAGCGTGTCGCGGAAGATCCGACGATCACCGTTTTGCTTGTCAGTCATGGTCATGCTGATGTGAGTCAGCACCTCATGCAGTCTGTTCCATGGTTCACGCATAGCTTCGGCCAGCTTGTCCGTGTACATCTTCTCGTACTGCTGAGCAAGGTCAGCGCGCACGCGGTCTTCGCAGTTGATGCGGAAGTCACCCTTCTCTGGAACAGGGAGAAAGTTATACTCGAACTTGAAGCGACGCGGTAGCGTCTCCACGTCGGGGAACTCTTCAGCCTTGTAGTACTTGCCCAGCTTGAAAGCCTGATCGCTTTTCAATTTGGGATACGCAATGATGAACTCATCGACAAGCGCATAGAAGTTTGACTCCATCGTACCGAGTTGCTCGCGGTACTTGAAGAAGTTCTCCATGGGTAAAAGGCTAACACCCTTCATCCAAGGGAGAGTCTGCGACGAGTTCCAAGCCCTAGCCTTCGCCGCATACTTCTCGATCTTCTTGAGGTGATCACTGCCCGCCATGAGATACTTATACACCGAGCCCGCATCCTGATCTGCGTTCTTCTCGGTGTTGACATCCATAGTCGTCTCGTTGTCACGCTTGCGTGCAGTCCATGTGCTGATACGCAGTTCCACTAACATTGCCATTGAGGATAAAGATATTGCATTCATTTTAGTTCTCCAAGAATTTTCGACACGATGTCGATTGTTCCGCTGTTGATACTGAACACTGTTTCGGGTTCAAAGAAGTTGTAGTTGGTCTTCGACGCAACCACGCCCTTGTCTAGACGCACGCGGTTGAACACCTCGTCACGAAACAAGAACTTAACGATGTTCACCACATACTCACGCAAATCCTTCTGCGTAATTGTGAATGAATCTCCGCGATCAACGCGTGTGCCTTGCGAATTGAGTATGACGTATAACGCCTCAGTCCAATGCTCGCCATCGCGATCAATGATCCAGTTGTATAACGTCTCTGCCGTTGGGCGATGAAACCCAGTGTACCGATGATGGTAACGTTGATTGCCCCCAACGGGTAACCATTCAGAGTCGCGTTGCTCATCCCAGCATTGCATGCAGATCTTATTCAATTCGTCGTTATTACGATGCTTTTGGCATCGTTCTCTGAGTTCATCGAAAAGCAACAAAGGCGGTACTTCATGTGCAAGTTTGAAGTTTGCATAGACTTCTTGAATAGCTAATGAAGTGTGCTCGTTATTGATAGCAGACACAATGTTGAACCAGTCCAAGAACTTCTGCACAGGGTCAAACTTTTGCTTGAACTCACGCACATTCAACCGATAGTTGTATGACGTAGGGGCATTCAAGAAAAAGAATTTGTTTTTGATGTTTTGAAATTTATACACTTCGCCACGTTCCATAACAAACTCTTCCCCGCTCATGCGCAACGTCAGACGAGACTTCGACCACCCAAACCCGAACCCAATAGGAACGTAGTTGAAGATGTTGTCGGGCACATACGCAGATGTGTAATACGGATAATGCACTTCAAACGTATTGTCGCTATGCCAAACCACAAGTGGTCTGCCACAGTAGTCGAGACTCACAGTGCTGTCGTTGGGCATCGAGATGCTCGCCAACCTGTGATAACGTCTCGCTCCGAGAGGGCGAACCTTGAGAGGATTGCCCTTTATCGGTGGTGTATCGAGAAATCTCTTTCTCGCTTCGTCGAAACTATTAAGTTTCGATACTCGCGCAGTATTCCAACCCATTTTATTTTCCTTTGAAAAGATATGCTTTTTGGATAATGGACATGCTGACCGAGAGTTGTTCGGTCGCATTCCTACGTTTGCGTGCGTTGACGATCTCGTTAATACAAACAAGTCTGCCAATGCGAACGCGCTCACTAGGTCGCTCGTAAACGACCTGCCCTTTACCAAGTGCGATGAGTGGCATGGTTACACCTTTCTTGCATGGTAAATGGCAATCAAGTGGCGAACCACCTGACCGAGAGTTGGCTCGAACCCTAGTTCAGCGACTAGGCGTTCGCGTACATCTTCGAGCAACTCGAAAGTTTCCCGATTGAGATTAATAGAATAAGCGGCTTGGCTCATGATTCATCCTTAATGGTTAACAACTGACCATGTGGTGGCTTATAACTGTCGTTGCCGATCACACACCACAGCGACGGAACGCCGACGTGACGCCAGTTCTCTGGCTTGCTGTGCATATACCCATCTGTGATAACGACCAACGCGTCGGGCTTGAGTTGCTCGGCGCGGAAGAAGTCAGCAATACAGTCGGGGTTAGTCCCGCCACCCCCGCGTGGGTTAGTGCGATGCACAATAGACTTGTTATCAGTGCTCTTGTAAGTCTCATGACCACATATGCTTGTGTCCCAGTACAAGACGTCGACGCGCTCAGCCCGCGTATCCACAACGATCTTATTAAGTTCGGTGAGGAACATGTCGAGCAGTCTGCCCGCGACCGAGCCTGATGTGTCCATTGCAATCACAAGATGCTTGACGCGTTTGCCAATGATGCTTGGCAGTATGACGTCTTGCCATAAGTAATTACGATGAGCCTTACGCCACGATGGTGCGTCACGATCTTTGAGATGCGTCTTGACGAACCGACGTAGCACCGCCCGCCAATCGATCTTCGGGGCCAGAAGCTCGCCGATCTCTCGTGGTACGTTAGCACCGACCTTGCCCGCGTAGATAGAACCTTGGCGCAATGCACTGTCGATCTCTTTACCGAGTTCGTCTTTCTCCTTCTCGGTCATCTCTTTCGCATTCTCCCAGTCATGCTCATCGAACGATGGTACGCCATCGGAATCTTCGACATCTTGTCGATTATTCCCATTGCCTTGGGTTTGACCTTGACCTTGACCTTGGCCTTCGCCATCCTCGCCCTGCCCGCTACGGGGAGGAATGGGCTTGGCGTGCTTCATCAAGTCATCAAAGACTTGCTTGGCATCCCACCCACGATACTTCTCATCGACCAGACCCATACGCTCTCCTGTTTCCTTGTTAATAGGAAACGAGATGAGCTTGCCATGCGGGTCAAGATCGCACAGTTGGATGTTGATGACATAGTCGCATGCCATGTTGGCACATGCACGATGGGTTTCGTATAGCTTCGCCCACGTTGTGAGATGGCGGTAGCACTTGTGCATATTCTCATGCAGAACAAGAAAGGCCAACTCTTTATCGGTTAGCTCAGCGATGAACTCTCGACCATACTTGACGTCACGACCATTCGTACACGCAGTAACGGGCGCGTCGATCACCTCGACCGAGCCGACCATGAACAAGCCCGCGAACAACGCGAACTCCCTTGAACGCATAAGGCTGACATGCACCAGCTCAATGCGTTGCTCCGCAGTTAGTTTGGATTTAGTTAACATATTTGTTTTCCTCTTCGTTGCTTTCTTTGATTACATCGTAGACACTCAGAGCGACCTCGGTGAAGTCATCTCGGTTCATGCCTACCTCTAAGCAAGTCTCAATGAAGTGCTTGCTCAATGCAGATAGCACAACATCAATGCGACGCGAGTCAAGCACCGCACCAATGGCTATGTACAAGTTACGCGTCTGATCCGCCATTTCATCTTCTACTTCTTCGCGTGTTGCTGTTCCAATTTTGATACTCATGATTTATCCTTTCAATCCTGCAAACATATATTGATTCTCACGGGCCCACGTCACAAACGCAGGATGCGATAGGGCCCAGTTCTTTTTACTTTGATCTTCGAGCAAAGTATTGACGAACACCGCTTGCGTTTCCTTGGGCATGCGACGTATGTATTTCATCCAAGTACCGAATGTTTCACGGGTGGATGCAGTTACGATCTTGAAAGCTAAGATACAAAGAGCCGCAGGACTCGTTGGAATCAAAGCAGTTTCAGGATTATTGGATATCGCCTCACGCGTAGGTAGCTGATCAGCCATGGAGATATAGGCTTGCAGATCCCGCGATGCGGCAAAGCCAAGAGTGCCGTCGAGACACGCAATCAATGCGTTCTCTGTTATCACGTCACGACGTTTGACCCAATGCGACGCCTTGAATAAAGAGCGAGGCGACACGAACGCAATCTGCGACGCATCCGATGGGTTGAAGATGTAAGGGTTTTCTTTCTGCCCGCCATCTATGTAGGATGCTAGGCAATGAGGATACTCAGTAACCCATGCAAGTAACTCTTCTGCTACTCCGTTATTGATAGCCCATTTGAGCCACTCTTCTGCGGTGGGCTTCATGTAGGTGAGCCATGTCTGACGATTGCGAGTATGCGCCTTGGCTGAGTCACCGACGCCATCGCCGTCGTTGTTACCAGTAGTGAAGACAATTGACTTAGGATGCAGATAACGATCACTCATGCGACGCTCATGCAAGAGGGGATGCAAAGTGTTGCGCACATAGTCGTCGGTCTTAGTCCACTCGTCGATCATGATTACGCATGGCTCGTTGAGATGCAACTTAAAGTTTTCCGCAGGGTAGAAGTCCAAGGTGCGAGTCGTGTGATTGGGGATCGGCATGCCCGCTTGGCCTACGTCGGTGTTTGGCCCGTCGATGTAGACTTTGTGAAAGCCTGTGCGCTCGACGATGACGTCTTGGATTGCAGTCTTGCCAACGCCTGGCTCGCCAGTAAGGTGAACTGAGTTGTTACCAGAGTTGAGTATGATGTCAACCGCTTCTGCGAAGTTGACGCGACGAGAGAATTTGATTTCTGACATTTTATTTTCCAATTAAAGATTGAGATAGAAAAGAATAATCGACACCGTGTCGAAGATTCCGATACTACGAACGCGTTGCCTTTTGGTTCGTGTCCATGAGCGTCTGCGGTGCAGAACTTACAGTCACTAGCATATAAGGCCCTTTGTTGTAGGGTTGAACAACGCACCAAGAGGCACGTTCAAGAACTGCGGCTTCTTCACCGCAGAATAAGCACAGCTTTGATATTTTGTACCAACGCTGTGCGGGGACATCATCTCCGCATCGTGTGCAGGGATGAAATGGGGTAAGTGACGAGGACGCGCTGCTGCCTTCATCGTCATCTGATTCTTTAGAATTGCGTGATAATAGGAACTTCATATTAATTACTCGTGTAATCGTATGCACTCTTGTCTTCAGCATCCAAGTCGTCATAGCAAGATGCCATGTCCTCGATTGCTTCTTCGATGGTCTCGAACCCATGAAGATCTTTGTAGCGTTTGATTGTTTCAAATACTGACTCGTTGGTATGGTAATAAGGTGTTCCCATTTCGTTTATAGACTTGAAATTTTTACTCATAGCTGAGTCCTGTGTTGTGATCAAGCACACCAAGGTCAGGCGTCTGCCTTTGGGATGCAATGCCCAAGATAGAACCGAGAAACTCAAAGTCGGTGATGAGCCCGTCTTGGTACATCTCGATGATGGGCACAAGTTGTTGCACGAGCCCGTTGTTGAAGTCGTCATGTTTGATATCCATATGATTCCTTGGTTGAGGGGAATAATCGACATGGTGTCGACTATTCCGATTGTTGTTGTGTTGCGCATGAATAACCCTGTAGTTTTTACTCTACATAGTAGAGTATACCACAAAAACTAGACTTTGTCAAGTCCTTGGTCGGGTTTTAAGCACCTGCGCCGTTTTTAGGGGTGGAATAGCTGTCATCCCAGTCTTCAATCATTTTTCGTTTTTTCTTCATCATCACGGCGTCGAATATCTGATCTATGTCCATCTCGGCTAGCTTTTTGTCCTCTTCGCTTAGCTCGCGCTGAACGGGCTTCTCGATATTGCGCTTTATAGCTATCTTTATTTTGGGGCGAGGCGCAGTTGCGCTCCTACTAATCATGTTGCCATGTGTCCCTGCCCGCATCGCGGCTTCGCCCAACGCTTTAACATATACTGGGTTTTTAAACACTAGTGATCTAAGCACATCATCGTCAGGATAAACGCTTCGGTCAATTGTGTCTTTGATTGGGGTATCAAAAGGCAAACCCAAGGATTCGATTTGTTTGCGTTTGCGTAACACCTTATAGGATTCTGCGTGATGGTAGGGGTTAACACAGAATGGTGTGGAGCAACGGGACACCAGACGTCGGCATGCGGGCGGGTGTCGGAGTATGCAGAAAAGAATACGGGTAACGGAGTTTGTACCCATCAACTTCGCCATCGGGGCGGTAGGGCTGATCTGCGGGATCGGCAAGTTGGCTTCGGGCCATGTCCAACAACAAGTGTCGGCATGAATGGTGCAGTTGTCGAGCAAGGTATCGGCATTGGTGTACTTCGCGGTTCTCATTAGGGTTTCTCCTAGTTGGTGGGTAAAATGACTGTTGCGCGTGGCCAACACCACCCTTTTTGGGGGTAGTTTTGGGGGTGTTCAACAACGTTATGGCTTAGATATGTTATCTTTGTATATTACGTTTGTCAACAGGTTTACCCCGAAATACATAGATTTTTGTTATTTTTAGATAATAAATAATAAATACCATTGACCACTTTTCGGAATTATGAAAGGGTTAAGAAAAACATTTTTCGTCAAAACACCTGATTCTCAACTTTTTCTGTGTTTGGGTGGAGACAAATTTGGGGCTTCATAATTCCTAAAAAAAGGCTATGATATTTGATATTTTTTACTCTATTATTATTATTTTTATTAAAATATATATATATAACAAGGACTTAGAGAATTTGAGCCTCTGCATATGATCTAGTAAAAGAATAACATTAAATGAGCATAACGTTGCTGGGGAGATTCAAAACTCCGTTATATACGTTTTGAGCGATACGTTATGTATTATTGGTACGATATATGCTAGGCCGTTCAGACGGGGTTTTCCCCTCTGTGCATACCCCCCTGCATTGTCAGCGAGGCCCGCGCTGAGCTAGTCCGTTCATTCGTAATCCATTTTGTAGAATAGGTTGATGCTTAACTACGGTTGCACTAGCCGAGCACTCTTCGCGAGCACGGCTGGGAAAAAACGACAACGTGTCGATTGTTCCGCATCGCGGGCTAGGCCGTTGCTTCGGGAACTGGTAACATAGAATCAGGGAATGCGGGGAAACTCCACGCTAAGCATCGCCCGCTGGGCAACGAGCTATCACGTTACTTCACGGGAACTGGTGTCGCGCGCGACACGCGAGGGCGCGGAACGGCCAAGCAAAAAGCGGGCCAAAAAAAAATGCCCGCCCCGAACCGAAGTACGAGGCGGGCGCGAGTTTACTCAGCGCAAACTATTTCATTAAGTCCTCCAAAATAATGAGCAACGCCCAAAGAAACAAAACAAACCCGCACGCCAATATCAAAAGACCCATCAAAGAATTAAAGTCCATCATGCTAGATCCTCATAATCAAAATAATTAGAATAAGTCCAGATAGGTTCGACATTCTTAATGTCAGGATTCAAACGCTTAAACTCGCGCAATGTACTCACGACGTCATCGTTAGCAATATAAAAGTTACACAAGTTAACTTTTTTGTAGCGCGTATTCTCGCCATCAGGAACAACGACCCTCAGCAACAAACTTAATTTTCCGATTTCCATAAAACCTCCAAATAAAGAAAAGGGAAACATCGACAAGTGTCGACATTTCCCGAGGGTTAATTAATAAACAGACGCGATAGCGTGCAACTGAAACAAGATATCGTCAGCATCAGGAGTGCCCGCCTTGACTAACTCGCGAATGCGCTTGATGATAGCTTCGGCTTGCTCTTTACGGCGGGCCTTCTCAGCTTCAAGAACATCAGAGTTACGGCGCTCAATTTCCTGAGCGAAAACTTGCGCTTGCTTTAACGCTTGTACAGTGCCCTGAGCAAGTAGCTCGGCTTTCTTTTCTTCGATTTTCTCATCGTCGAACTTCGCGAGCTCAGCGATTTTCTTGGCCTTAGCTTCAGCTTTGCGCAACGCGTCGGCGCTTTGAGACTTAGGTCTAACAAAACCATTGAAGGTTGTTATACAACGATTGACCGAGCGCTCCCACTGCTTTTGAGCGCCATCGTCGCTCACGCCCTTATCGATCACGCCCGCTTTGTAGTAATCACGAGCAAGCATGAACTCATTGTAGGGCAAGCCTTTAATGATATCGTGCAGGTTAGCGTCGAGCACATCGAGTGCTTGCTTACCGCGTGCCATATCGCGCTCGGCTTTTAACGACTCTTCACCAATCGAAAAAAGCGTATCTTGTAACTCCACGGCAGGCCTGCCCGCAATAGTAGGAACGGAAACAACGACCGCAGTGGCCGACGCGACAGGGTTTAGGTTTTTAGCCATGATTTAATCTCCAAGTAAAGGATCGAGCAAAACGCCCACGGAACAATCGACACCGTGTCGATGTTTCCGATAGGGAAGCAATCAATTTCCCCATGAGTTAAGTATGACAGAACCACAGAAAGCAGGGGAAAATTCCACACAGGGCAACAAAGCACCAGAAAAAAAATTTCGCTTTCCTCCGACTAAACCTCGAAAATAAAAACGATCTTCTCCGACTAAACCTCGAAAATAAAAACGATCTTCTCCGACTAGACCTTTGACGATAGAGAAAAAAATTCGGGGACACGGCGACCCCCACTACCTGGGCACCCCCCAAACTGCGGGAAAGGTACACCCCGCACACATACACA
>Ga0164296_1003796_pt1 | contig 14071 bp, 18 predicted proteins | sample GEODES057metaG_FD_113533 | JGI IMG/M metagenome (GOLD analysis project Ga0164296, IMG submission 113533) | Dystrophic lake water microbial communities from Trout Bog Lake, Wisconsin, USA - GEODES057 metaG | ecosystem: Environmental > Aquatic > Freshwater > Lake | place: USA: Trout Bog Lake...
ACGTCAATGTCTTTGATAAACTCATAAAATTCAGGCGCGTAGCTGCGTCCAACCACACAGTCAGTAAGAGGTTGAAACAGGCAATGTTTCTTAAATGACATAAGATATCCTATTAAAGACCCATTTCCTTGCGGATGTTGGTAGCAGATATGGCGTGTATTTCTTCATCAAACACTTCTTGTTCTATCTTGTAGCCAACATCGCGTCCGTATGTCACGTTGACGATGTTTGGCACTAACTGAATAACATAAGAATCCCCGTGCATGTAGCCTTTCTTGCCCAACTCTCTGATAATGCGATCACGCACTACGTCATAATAGAAGGGATTCTTCTCGTCCGTGCCACCAGTGTCTCTGACCATTATACATACTTGGCCTGTCTTGGCCACTGCTCTCTCAAACAGAGCAAAATGACCATCGTGCCAAGGTTGATATCTGCCTATTAACACTACCGTTGGTGCCGAATTATTCCATTTACGTCTCAAGTGTGTCTCCTAATTTCTTACAGTTTGTGAAATGCCATCGACTCATAGATCCACCAAATTTACCAACTGTACCACAATGCGGGCAGACTACAGTCGGAGCGTTTTTCCTTGCTGCTGCTATTGATTCCTTTACATATTGAGGTCTAGCAACTCCTATAAGTTTCTGCGCAGCCTTGCTTCTAGATTCCGGTGTAATTACCTGATGTCTGCGTGCCTCTTTAATTTTCATTCTTGTTTCATCAGATACTTTTTTGCCTTTATTTGCTTTGGTGATTCTGTCTCTGTGTTTTGGATCCTGCCACAATAATTTGCTGCGTTCTGATTGTTGTCTACGATATTCAGGATCTCGTCCACGTCTAACTGCAGCATCGCTCAGTTTACGCTTAACCTCTTCATCTAAATTAAACATCAGATTATTCTTATTATTGTATACCAAATCAGATGTGATATCCAATTCGTCTAACAACTGTGACTCATATAATTGGCAATCGCGCATAGATCCTTTATAGATTATATCTCGATGCCACACGTAAGTTTGATTATTGTAATCATCCCAGAATGATTTAGATGCTGAAGAACAGATATAACCGTCATCTTCTGATCCTTTATGATATCCTATGTAAATCTTACCAAGTGTTACGTTGGTCCATTTATATACAAAAGAATCCATCTTAGTCTCCTTTGTATATTTAGCCATCTACCCAACAATTGGATTTCTTTCTCATCCGCCGTTCCTAAATCCATAAAGCATTGCTTTGATCCAATTTGGTTTGTCTTCTAGATCCAACTGTTCCCAGATGTACTTGGCCCAGAACTCTGCGTCCTGTGTGTCAACACGATAGGCATATTGCCCAGGTTCAGGTGGCACAAATATCTTGTTAGTATCTGCGAATCGACCTTCCTTGATTGTGTCAACCCAGATCACAGTAGCTGGTCCAAACGCAGCTCTAGTAGCTGGTGTAGGACAGATGAAATCAGCTATGGACCAGTGACCTGCTTCTACTGCTTTGTCGCACAGCCAACCCATGCGTCGCGCCTGTTCTATCCTATCTGCTTCACTGAAGCCCAGATCCTTGTTGATCTGAGCACGCACATCGTCTGCATTCCAGTGCACAGCTCGCAGCTTGCTCCTCAGTGCTCTGGCCAACATGGTCTTGCCTGCGCCCGGCAGGCCCATGATCAGTATTTTCTTATTAGGTTTCATTGTGTTCTCCTAGCATGGGAAATTGCTGTGTAACTATGTCCCAGCACGCATCTGCTATCTCACGATGCTCCTTCTGCGTACCGTTGGCACGGCGTAGGTCGCAATAATGTACCCAGCTACGCAAGCTGCCTGCCATGTACAGCTTGCTTTCTGTGAGACCTTCTGGCAACAGTGCTCTGGCCTGTTCCTTGGCAATGCCCATGTTGATGGCTTTGGTATACTGGCGCTTGGCATCTTCTATGGCCAGCTCCTGCATGCTACTCCACAGTTCCTGCAGTTCATCATCATCTACTTCAATGCTGTTTTGACGATTCTTGGCATCCTGCAGGCGTGCTTCTCTGGTAACGAATCCCAGTGACTTGGTTGGATCGGCATAGCGCTGGCTAAACTCTTGGAAGCTGAAACTGCGATGCCGCAGTATCTGCCTTGCGATGTCACGAGTGGTGTTGATCTCCATGGTCATGTGCACCATTTCCAGAGGAGACCAGTGTGCGTTTTTGATCAGATAGCGTATCAGCTTGGCGCTGGTACCATGGTTGTTTTGATTAGCAGGATTTGATACCCTGGCACAATATGCCACCAGCTCTTCGGCCGTGCTGCACTCTGGTATCGTCGGCTTGCTTATGGCAACTAGTTTCACTGTCATACCACATTATGGTATGATGCTGACTGCAAGTCAATCTTGAGCTTTGCGTTTGCTGGCACGCTTGCGCTTGCTACGCACGGTGGCCTTGAAAGCATCTGCAGTGTTGAGCTTGCCCAGAAGATCTGCTGCCCAGGCATCTATGTCAGCACGCAGTTTTGGAAAATTGATGCTCATCTTGCAACTCTGTATTGCGCTATCCTCAGGACCAAGCTCACGCTCTTGCTCGATAATGTCTGCAAAGTGTTTGCCACTGACCTTAATGGTGCTGCCATCCTTGGTCTGTATGATCACGCTGCGTATGTATCTTACTGGAGGTTCGTTCTCTATGGTCAAGCTATCAAATATCTCGTCCCAGGCTGCATCTGCTGCCTTGTCAACGAGCTTCTTGGGGGAAGGTGCCATTACGGTGATCCCTGTTGAACTAACACTACTATTTATGGTACCTGGCATTCCCCACTGCATATAATTACTCTCTATCTAATAGCCCAGACATCTCTGGAAATGTGTCAGCAAAGCTTTGATTTCTCTGCTGGTCTAACACCCTGATCCACTCGCGTAGCTCAGGCATGCGTTCGCTCCAATCTTCCTTGTCCATGAAATCCAGCAAACCGCGCAGTCGCTTAATTCCATAGCCAGCTCCGAAGAAGTCTTCATTGCTGATGCCTGATTGTGCCACACCTGTGCAGCTTTGCCAATTATCTTCTAACCATACGAAGAACTCTTCAAACTTGGCTCTCACCATCTGTTTGGCCCACTTGGGCAGCACTTTGACGTTTAGCTGAGGTGGCCAGTATGCCAAGTGCCAGTTTATCATGCCAGCGCCGCCTGGCCAAGTATTGAACTTCTTGAAACCTTGGCTCAGCTTCCACTTGATCATATCTGGTATGTAGTAAATGTTCAGTGCCATCACGGTCACAGCCGTGGTTACTGTGACATTGTCTGGAGTAGCATCAAGCTTGTGCATGTTAGCTACCAACTGGTCCCAGTTGCTGGGATAGCGTATGTAATCATTCTTGGCACCAAAACTGTCTATGCTAAAATGGAACTTGACCCTGCGAAACTGGCTCCAGCAATCAAACAAACGCTGAGGCAATTCTACTGCATTGCTGTTGTACCGCAGCTCTATCTGTTTGGCATAACCACGACGTATGACTTCTTCCAACAGTGTATAGTGTTCTTCAATGATGGTGCTTTCGCCGCCTGCAAAATACAGCTGCTTCATGTGAGGTATCTGATCGTAAAGCTGGGCCCAGAACACAGGATTGTTCATGTGCCAGTTATAACTGGCACCGTGTTGCTTGCCCTTGTCGGCCCAGTTCCAGCTTTCCTTGAGCCTGGCATTTTCAATCTTAGGATGTATCTCAGTCCATTCCTTGATCCACCCACTGCTGTCATGCGGGCTACACATCACACAGGCCAACTGGCATTTGCTACCCAATCTCAGATCCAGATAGCGTATCCTTGGGCTCACTGCACCATCTTCTGTGGTATCCCCTATGATGTCATCCAGACCCAGCTGATCAATCCAATATGCAGTTTCCCAGTTGCGCTTGCTCTGTACCCCCGCTTCTTCTTCCTTGTAGCACTTGAGGCAGCTGGCCGGTTTTTCTCCTCGCAGCATCATCTTGCGCACATTGCGCATGTAATCATTGTTCCAAGCATCCATCAGGGTGCTGTTGTTTAGGTTGGCCGGTGTGCCATCAGCTGTGCGCAGCACTCCTATCTGACCACCACCGCTCTTCTTGGTGCTGTCCGGATCTTGCACGCTGCTGGCATTGGCAGTGCAGCACACTCGCATGGCTCCATCTGGGCGGCTGCTGAGATGAACCCAGGGCAGTGCGCAGAATGTTTTGCTTGGTATTTCTGTCATGCGTTATTTACGGTTTGAACGAACTGGCTACTGAATTGATCAAATCCAGAACCACAGGTTTTGGCACAAGTTTTCAATTTGCCATCGCTGATGCTTGGCAGCGACCAGCTATCTGCTATCTTCTTGAAATAACTGCCGTTTACTATGCTATTCAATGGTTTTTTCAGAGCATTCACGTTGTCTGTATCATAATTCAAAAGCTTCCAGACATCTCCCTGCTGATATCCATTGTACCAAACATAAAGTTGGTTTGCTGTCCAGCAGCAGGGGAAAGCCAGACCCTCAGCACTGATATAAAGGCTCTTGTCATCAGCTACCTTGCATTTAACGCAGGTTTGGTCAATGTAAGACTGCATGCTGCCAAACTGCTCTATCAACGCCTGTTCCTTGATAAGGCTGTCATTGTGATATTCTGGATTATCAGGCTTTTCGATGTGATATTCAATCTCACCATTGCGATTACATACCTGTTGGCTGTCCTTGCCCTGTAACTTGGTATTGCTGAAGAAGCGTCCGGTCTTCTTGGTGCGAAATTGCGCAAACCCCATCTGCTCACTGAGCGCCTTGGCTTGTTCTACCTGATGCTCGTTGTGTTTGAACACTATGAATTCCCATTGCGCAATACCACCAGCTGCTATGAAAGCTGCGACGTTTTCCATGATCTTGGACCAATTGGTGCCTCTGCGATAGATGTGATTGGTGTCAGACAGCCCATCTAAGCCAAACTTAGCATAGTCTCCTTTTTGGCTCAGTATCTTGCCCAGCTTGGCCCACCACTCGGGAGTCCTAGCACTGGCATTGGTGTGTATGCCCAGCTTGATGCTGGGATTTACCTGGCGCAACCAAGCAAACACCTCCAAGGTATCATTGGCCACGATTGGATCACCATAATTACCGCACATGTAGAGCCTCTGTAAGCGAAACAGTAGGTCTTGTGGAATGATCTGTTGTATGTCTGCCAGAGACAGTTCTGTCTGAGGCAGGTATGCGTTCTCCTCACCTCCAAAGCGGTTTCGTCCGCACATTGGACAGCTGGCATTGCACTTGTCTGTGATCTCCAGATGGATGGTGGTGATGTCTTTGTAATCATATATCATCAGTATAATCCAATAGCAGAGAAACTGATACACCCGGACCAACCTTGCTGGGCAAATCACCGTATAGGGCCACATAGTATTCAATCACGGCGCGATACCAAGCATGACTGTCATGATGCGCAGCTTTGTTGAACCTAACCAAATCGTGGTTGCCAAACCCTTCGCCTGCGCTCAGCACGCGAGCTGCTTCTGTTTGCAGTTGTCTCGCCGGTATCTTAGATAAATCCAAGGTCATTTGCGTCCTATCAGCATGTATCTCGTGTACAGTGTGCAGTCAAGTTCTCCTGCATATAGCAATTCTGTCATGGGGTATTGTCTCTTGAACTGGTCAAGATTTTCCACACTGTTGTTGTGCTGTTCGTTTTCAAACCAATCATTGTTCTGCAATATTATCAATCGACCAGGCGGTATGCGATCCCACCACGCTGTGCAATGGCCCATGTGATCGCAGCTAGTGTTGATTATGGTATCAGCTGATTCATACAGAGGTTGTGCGCTGCCATCATATTTCATGGTTTGGTAGGTAAACTCATCATAAACCAGCTCATTGACGTCCAGGGTTGTGGCTTTGAATCGCCAGGCATCTTTGACATGCAGGCGATTGAGTTCGTCAGCAAGAATGGCACAAAATGGATCTATATCAAAACTTCGCAAGCTAGACAATCCCAAGGCATGGCGATTTTCCAATATTAGATAACTCAAAGTGCCAATCCAACCACAGAGTACCCAAGCATTATTCAACTTGATGTCATTGCGTATGCAGTTTTCTATCAACCAAGCTTTGCTGTTCAGCTGGCCGCGGCTCCAAGCATCCATTGTGTTAACCTTACCAACATCAGGATGCGAATACAGCCCGATGTACCGCTCAAAAAACTGTGCCTTATCTTGCACAAATCCAACACAGTGTGAGATATTGGCCAGATGCCGCCGCACGCCTTCTAGTATCTGTATGCCAATCTCTGTGTCATTTTTCATTTGATGCCTATCAGCATGTGACGTTGATATTCCCCACAATCTAAGCTGCCTTTGAAAAACAATCTTTTGAACTTTGCTCTGTAGGATAAATCATAGATTGTTGCCATGCTGTTCACATGCCCATCATAGGATTCGTGATTGCTGCACTGGAGAATCACCAACTTGTTATCTGGTATGCGTGCAAACCACGAATCAAAATCCTGCAGATGTTCGCAGCTGGTATTGATTATGGTATCTGCAGAGCCAAACTCTCTTTCCATTGAACCATCAGACTTCTTTGTGTACCAAAAATGATCATCATAGTTCAGATCCATCACATCAGCCGTGCTGGCTTTGAAAGCCCAATCCTGTTTGACTTCTTGGCGATTTAGAATGTCAGCTAGATCGGCACAGATTGGATCGATATCAAAACTCCTGATAGAAGTGAAATTCAGATAGGTTTTCTTCCTAAACATCAGATATGCCAGAGATCCTATCCATCCGCACATGATCCATATTCGGCCTAGATTTTGATCAAGCCTCATCAGGGTGTTGATCAACCATATCTTGCTGTCTATCTGCCCGCGACTGAATGCATCCAAGATGCTGGCACGGTCTGCGCCAGGATGGTCATATATCTCAAAGAAATTCTTTATGAATGTCTCGTCTTTCATCGGTACGATGTTCCACATCTTGTGCAGGACTCGCAAATGTTCTGGTTGACTGCGTAACTTGACCAAGATGGCAGGAGACCAAGAGGTTATAGCGATGAAAGATTCTAACTCATCCGGAGTGAGTTTGATCACGAATTCCAAAACAGATGTGTCATTGGACAGTTTCTGTAGCACATCTTTGTTTTTGAGATCGCTGATCACAACATCATGCCTTTTCTCTGAGGATGCACATAGTTCTGCTTTAACCATATGCTGGTATGAACGTCTAACTCTGGCAAAGACATCTTGAATTCTTGCTTCAAAAGATTGCCGTATCTCTGTAAAGCTGATTCGAGATTCACATGAGCTGTCTTCTTCCAATGCCTGTCAAACCAATCATAATCATTGATTGCAGTGTTTTCGATGATGCCTGCGTACAATTCATAGAAACCTTGCCTGGCACCCAGCATGGCCCATGCGCCATTTTCCACATCTCTGCCCACAGTCATCCATACGTTCAGCTTGCTGGAATTTCCTTGGAACAGCAGCTGCATGTCAGTGATCGGATTTTTCATGGGGCTGCCATCAAGATAACTCATCTTGACTCCTTCTCTGTATCCAGCACGCCATGCCTGATATGCGCTGGCATTGTTCACACTGATGCTGCCCAAGGTATCCACTTGGAAATATCGCAATGCCCAGCAAAAATCTGTGGTATTACTGCTCTCATGGGTGTTGCTTTTCAATAACACATCCCTGTGCCAGCATTTGAGACCGCCGTTACCGTATTCCAAACCGTTAATTATGTTTTTGCTTTTGAAGCTGAACACCACGTCTTCCATGCCTGTGTCATCGAACAGCGTATCAGCAGCTTCTGGCAGCATCCAGTTATCACCGTCTATGGTAACAAATCGTTCGGTCAGAGATTGCAAAGCACAAGTCTTGTGTGCCGATTCGAAACCCTTTACTCCTTGCACACGCCTCGCATCCGGCAACAGAGATTGTATGCCTGCCCAATTTTCTTCTCGATTAGGTTCGTCGTAACTGATGTAAAACACTTCTAGATCACGAAACCAAAATTCACTCATGCTAGGCCGCTCTGCTCATAACGTTGTCTTAGCCAAGACCAATCATTGATCAGCCTCAGTTTATCAGTACCTCTGACGTCTAAACCAAATTGCCGTCCAGCTTGTGCGCCAAGCAGGCACCAATGACCATACTCTCTGCCTTGTCCCACGGTACACCATGTTTCCAACCGCTGCTGTGTCTCTGAATTGACTTGACCATCTATCACACCGCTGGCCAGCTTTGCGCACTCACGAAAGGCACTGCGCCATGTGTTGTATGGATCTGTGTTGAATGCAGTGACATTTGACAGCTGATGGATGATCTTGTACTTGCGATTTATGCTGCTGGTCATGTCAGGTTTGAAATCGCTGTTTACCAAACGTCTGACATCAGCCACAGGTAACAGCTTCACAGCGCCGTACCCATAGATCAGATCATTAATGGGATTCTTGGCACGAAATACATGCACATGATCCAACTGATGATCTGGGACCTCATGATCAAAAGCAAAATCTGCCTCTATCACAGCATCACCATCTACCACGTAGAACATGACAGTTTCGACCATGTTGGCTGCAGTGATATGAGCCTGATGAAGACCGGTTATACCATGCAGGCGTTTGGCACGCGGAACTCTGTGCTTTAGCAGTTGCCAATTGTCGTCGGCATTCTTTTCCTCGTAACTGATGAACACTATATCGTACACGCATCATTCTCTTAGAATTGACAGCAGATCAGATCTGTCTGGTTGTGGTAAATCATCTTTACGATTATTGAATCTGTCTATTAACCAGTCAAAATCGTTTATGCGTTTGAGATCATTAGCCAAAGGATTGCGTCCCGATTCCAGATAAAACAAAACACCAGCTCTGGCACCTTGAGCACTCTCGTGAGCATATGCTGCCCGGCTGTCTGCAGACAACCATACGGTCAATCTATTTAGGCTTTCCACATGGTCGCCATAGCGTATATTGCAGCACAGCTTCACTGCTTCTCTGAAACCACTACGCCAAGTGCTGATCTCATCGCAATTATAATTGGAGGTAGCAATCACATCTGGTATGATCTTGATGTTACCAACAGTAGTGGTAAAATCTAACCAATTTGATTTGAACTCTCGCACCAATCTGGTTGGCCATAATTTCACAGCTCCCCAACCATAGCTCAGACCGTTCACCGGATTTCGACTGTGCCACAGATGCAGGTATTGCCGATCATAATCAGGCGGTCGATAGGAAAAATCAAAACTCTGATCCACTGTGGTATCTGCATCAACCGTCCAAAACATGTTGGTCTTACTGAGTTCAGCGCAGCGCATGTGAGCGTTATGAATGCCCTTGATACCGTTCACACGCCTAGCATGCGGGAACCTTGCTTGTAGAGCTTCGAAATTTTGATCGGCATTGGATTCGTTATAGCTGATGAAAAATAAATCGTACGGTATCACGGTAGATGCCACTTGATCCACGAGCTTGATAGATGCAAAACTGCCTTGCTGCAGTTCTTGTCCGGTCGGTTGATAGTTTCTTGGTAAGAGATAGACACCAGTGTGAACATCTCCGGTGGTTTTCCATATGTGAACATAGCCTCTGTCCCACACGGGCGGTCGCCATCCAAAGTCCCAGTCGTCAACTGGTTTGATGTCGTCCATTATCAACCAGTACATCTCAGTGCTGCACGAGCTTGCATGATGCTGAGAGGCTGCCACTGCTGTAGCATGATCAAAGTATGAAGCCTCGACCTTATCATAGGATCGCAACACCTGAGTTGGTTGCGACATGTTTTTGATCTTCAAAGGTTTGCCAGATGCAATCTCATCCATCGATAACTGATATCGGTTTGGTACCAAAAAAATGCCAGCAAACTCATCCACGACATTGCCAAGATGGTCAACTGTGGGCCAGACATGCAGATATGGCCTGTCCCAGGTTTCAGTCTTCCAAGTAAAATCAAAATTTGCATCGATCAGTATGTCATCCGTGACCAACCAACGCATAGCCGTCATGCCCATAGGTCTTGATTTTTCCACGGCTTCGGCCAGCGTCTTGACGTTGGTCAATCTTTTGGCAGTTGGATATAACGCTTTGAAACTTTCCCACTCGCGCCGATTCTGATCATGTCTGCTGCAGAATATGATATCATACATCACTGAGCCGATATGTGTTTGATTTGATCATAACCCACCAAAGGTCTCGGAGGGTTTATATAAACTCTTTTGAAAAACTTGCTCTGCTCAGCATCGAGGTCAGCCACGTCTATGCCAAGACCTCGCCGCAATTTAGCGCCCAATGCCAAAGATTCTGCTGCAGGATCATGATCTTTGACGTTGTCCCAGAGCGCAGAAAACCAATCATAATCTCGTATCATGGTATGGTCATTGTCCGTGAGATTGCAGTCATGTGCTCCAAGACGCGCACCATAGATGCTCCATAGCCCGTTTTCTACGTCTGCACCAACGCTGCACCATATGAGCAGCTTGTGCAGATTGTAAACCCATATTTTCTTGTTGAAATCAGCATTAGATACCTTATTACCATTGTCGAGGCTCATCTTCACCCCTTCGCGATAGCCGCTGCGAAATGCCTGATAGGCGCTGCCATTTATCATGCTGGTGCTGTAGGTCCCAAAAATTTCGTGATATCTGCTGTCCCAACAAAAATCAACCTTGCTAGCGTTGCTGGTGCTGTTTTCATGACTGTTCATGTTGCGAACAAATTGTTTGCTCCACAGCTTCAGGCCACCATTGCCATATACTAACCCGTTCACATGATTGCGTCCAGCCCAGGTCCATGCATGATCGTTCTGCCCTTCGCTGATGTTGAGCTTGAGGTTTAGAAACTGTTCATCTACACGGTTATCTCCGTCCACAGTCACGAAGAAATCTGTGTCTGCAATATCTGCGCAGGCTCGATGTGCCGAATCAAACCCTTTGACTCCGTGTACCCGTTTAGCCCATGGTACCAAGTTGACCAATTCAGCATAGAGGGCTTCAGCATTGGGTTCGTCGTAACTGAGGAACACGAAATCAAATTCGCTTAATTCATGAAGCATTGTACCTCACATACACGCTGTAATCGCCTTGTATTGAAACTGGTATTTCTATATCAGACACACTGGCAGACTGCATAGCATATGGAAATAGATCTATCTTGTCTATCAGATAGTTGGGATCATTCTTCATGGTCAGATATAGTTCGATGTTCTTGGCTTTGCCTGTCACATCCAAAATGATGCTGTTTTCTGTCTGCTGTTTGATCTTAATCGGACTAGCAGCATTGGCACTGTCATCAAATCTAGTAGATGACAGATCAGCTACTGGGTCAAGGAGCTGCCAAAACTTCTTGAAAGGCTGCTGTTGTTTGACATAGACAAATGTCAACTCATCGTCGGCCTTAATGATTGCATATTCATACAATCTGCTCTTACCAGATGCGATATCCAAAGCTGTGCCTAATTCGATCTGCATCTTATCCAAGTGCGGATCAGACCACGAATTTTCGTTGAATCCCACGTGCCGCAACGCCAGCGTGTCTGGTTCATACCACACCCATGCTGATCTATCTGTTGATTGATCGTTCATAATATCCTATCATCTCGTCAGTTAAGAAGGTCTTGATATGATAATGCAGCGGAAAGAATTGCAGATAATTACCTATCTTGCATTCCAAACTGGGATTAAAGAACACGCTCATGTGACGCGTCCAATCTTCCAACATGTCGTGCCCTCCCCATCCCTGCAATTGACTCTTCATATGAGTAAACGTTGGTAATTGTTTGGATGTATAGAAAGCTTGATCCAGATCCAATAATTTAATCGCCAGAGCAAATATCACGTCAGTGCTGGGATGATCTGGTCGATGCTCGGGTTTGAGATTCTCTTCAAACATGGCTTGCCAATTGAAAAATATGAATTTGGCTAGATCAAATATTTCAAAGGTTTGCGGCGATTTTTTGAAATACATGAATGCTGTGTAGATATCTGGTAGAGAATTCCCTGTGAATGCCTTGCGATAGAAATCATTATTCACTGTTTCTGATCGGTAGTTCAGTATGCGATTACAAACGGAGAAATCATTGAGAGTCAATAGGTCCCACCATGCTTCTATGTCATTGAAAAACAACATGTCGGCATCTAGCTTTATGGTCTCTTCGTATGGACTCATGTGGATGGATTTCCATTCATTCTCCAGTTTCCATTGGCTGTCTCTGGCATGATCGCCCCAAGGCATTTCAATGATATTGTCAAATGCCCATGCATACTGATCAGGAACAACTGTGCCGGGAGCTATGCCTATGGAAAGGTATGGGGTGGTAGATTGGCTTGTGCGGAGGCTCAATGCCAAACCGTAAGCCAAGCGAAGGTAATCACAGCTATCATTGTTCTGAGCTATGGTGAAAAATCCGCGCTGCCGTTGGTTAATGCTAGCTGACTGCATATCGAATTATCTCTTCCTTGTGCCGGAGCAGTGCTCGTTTATTCATCACATGCACGTTTGAAATCACTCTGTGCATATGGAATTCTCCACCATTTGGTTCCGACGTGATGATGCATTGACCGTCTTCAAACCTGTGCATTTCGTCATCTTCGAGGCTGAATAGTATGTAATCAGTTGGCAGATTGGCAATGCTATTCCATTCCATGAGATTGTTTGCTAGATGTATAGCAATGCTCAAAGCATAGTCATTCCTGAAATATCCACTGTGATGAAACCTGTACAGATATTGATAGTAAGCATAATTCTCCTTGACATAGTTCATCAACTGGAATATCAGCTGGCTTTTTTCTGTCTTGGCAAAATACACTGCTGTGGCCCAATATAATGGTATGCTCATTTCATTGAACCTATTGTCAAAACCAAAATTGTTGATTTTGTGATCTAGGTCCCTGGTCTTGCTGTTGCACATGAAATCCTCCACAGATCCCCATGCATTATCTAATGAACTATCCAACTGTAGATAGTCAGCGTCTATCAATATGGTTTCATCAAATGGTGTGAGATCATATATGTTGGGCCTATTAAGGTTGCGATAACGATCTGTAAAATGACTGTATCTGGTATCAAAAAATCTGCGAGTAGACAGCAACGTTTCGTCCGGTTCGTCGATTATCATGCGATCAAATGCACGTTGCAGCAGAGAATCATCATAGGTCTTTTCTAAGTGACCTATGGTTCCGCTGTCAGCAATCAGTGCCACTGCGTTTTCTTTGAGATGTTTCTTGATCAGCAGCGCGTTGCACAATGCCATTGACCCATAATCTATGCTTGGATTATTATGTGCATATATCACATAACCTCGAGGCAGGCAAAATCCGTCAGGATAATCAACCATCAATAAACTCGTAGATGCTTTTCACTGACCTTGCTGTGCGCAATTTGCTGTATTCGGTGTGATAATAATTGGTTGCTTCGAAGTATTTGCTGAAGATATCATCCAAAAATGTCTGTAGATCTGTGACTTCTATCGGGTTGCCATTTTCATCTATCAGCACCACTTTGTCGCGATCTTGTTCCAAGAGTAGCTTGACAAAATTGATGAGGCTTTGTGATACTTTGAAAATACCACCATTGTAGCTGTATACCAGCATGTTGTTGACCTTGAGCTTAAGGTCTTCTTTGCGATTGACTAAACCTATGCGATATTTTGAAAACTCAAGCGCTTTTTCCAAACGTTCGTCCATGCAGATCTCCAATCGCGTATGCTCACGATTGTGCTAGAATCAGCCGATTTAGTCAACTTGTTAGAGAGGAGTTATGGTTGTGAAAGTTGGGTTGGCAATGGTTAGGACACCACCAGCTTTGTATTGGTTGATAAAGCTGCTGGTAGTTCCGTCCACGTTACCAATTCCACCCGAGGCGTCGCTAAACGTTACAGTGCAGTTGATCAAACTACCATTGCCGCCGTTGGCACCCGCATAATTGCTGCGACTCACTTGTATGCTGTAATAGATCCCGCTGTAATAGGTTCCAGATCCATAATGTATGAAAGTTTGTACCAAAGATCCGGTCAACCCATAATAACCAATGTTGTTGGTTATGGTACCGCCTGATCCAGTGTAGGTCGTAGTAGTAGCACCCATCTTGATGGTGCCCATG
>Ga0164296_1003799_pt1 | contig 14066 bp, 14 predicted proteins | sample GEODES057metaG_FD_113533 | JGI IMG/M metagenome (GOLD analysis project Ga0164296, IMG submission 113533) | Dystrophic lake water microbial communities from Trout Bog Lake, Wisconsin, USA - GEODES057 metaG | ecosystem: Environmental > Aquatic > Freshwater > Lake | place: USA: Trout Bog Lake...
AGACGGGCTAGGAGATTTATCGCAACGTTATGGTTTGAATGAAAGGAATGATTGATTACGTTCCCGTCCCAAAGATTTCAAACTAATTTTCGGCAATCAGTTCACTCACCATCACCACCTTTTCACGCTTTTTCGTTAATATGCAATATTTGGCATGTAAGTAACCATTCTTGACGTGTAAGTAACCATTTTTGACGTGTAACTAACCATTCTTGACGTGTAACTAACCATTTTTGACGTGTAAGTAACCATTCTTGACGTGTAAGTAACCATTTTTGACGTGTAAGTAACCATTTTTAACGTGCGTGTAACCATTCTTGACATGTTACATTCAATATTTGACAAGTAAGCACTTTTTAATCAAAATGAGGAAACAACAATAGGGATTGATAATGATACCCAAATAGATTGGTGAGCGAAAAGAACACGGTTACAATACGTCACAATCAGGGTAAATAATCATTCAATCACTCTAATCATTTAATCATCGGTATAAAATAATTGGCTGGTAAATAATTAAAAAATAATAAAATGAATAACAGAGAACAAGCACAAATGAAAATGCTTCGCTTAGGTTCGTGTCTTCACGAAACAATTACAAGTGAAAATGTTCGTGATACACGAACAATGGCTGAGATAAGCAATTTTAAATGCCCTATTCCTTCGCAAGAAACTGGTTGTGTATGTAATCAACCACACTTATCAGGCTATTGGTTTCTTCAAATACTTTCAGTTGTCTGTCGGCACCGGTCCCTTTTTCCATCATGGTTATGATGTAATTGATGATGTGGCGGCTGCCCAATTCATCTACCACATCATCCACAAAGTCCAGCAGCTCCAATATCAACCTGCGGGTAGGCACTTCCGTTTCCTTGCCAAAATCTATCAGGTTGCCATCAATGCCATACCTACTAGCGCGCCATTTGTTTTCATTGATCAATGCCCGTTGATACACGATAAAGTTCAGGTTCTGGTTCCTAAGTTTATACAACTTGGCACAGATAGCTTGGAACAATGCTGCAATAGCCATCGTTTCATTGATGGTCAATGGCACATCGCATACCCTAAACTCAATCGTATTAAAGAAAGGATGCACGCGCATATCCCACCAAACCTTCTTGGCATTGTCAATGCACTTTGTTTTTATCAGCAGGGTAATGAAATTGTCATAAGCCTCAATGCTTTCGAAATATTCGGGGATGCCAGTGCGTGGGAACTTGTCAAACACCTTGGAACGATAAGATTTGTAACCCGTTTCCCTGCCAATCCAAAAGGGTGAATTGGTGCTGAGGGCATAAACGTGCGGCAGAAAGTAACGGGCAGTGTTGGCAATATGAAGGGCAAGTTTTCTGTTGGTGATGCCAATATGTACGTGCAACCCAAAGATTAAATTGCTACGGGCGGCCTCTTGCAATTCATTTACCATTTCAAGGTAACGGATATTATCTGTAATCAATTGGCTGTTCCAATGACTGAAAGGATGCGTGCCACTAGCCCCCACCCAAAAGCCCATGTCGCCAGCAATCTCAGAGATATTGTTTCGCAAACTAGTTACGTCGGCATAAGCTTCGTCAATGTTTTTGCAGATATCGGTGCCTACTTCCACCACGGCTTGGTGCATCTCGGCCTTCACTTTATCCTTCAATAGTTTCTGACCTTCTTGTACAATGCGCTGTTCGTGACTCTTCAACTCACGGGTCACTGGGTCAAGTACCATATACTCTTCCTCGATGCCAATGGTGAAACTACTCAGATTCAAATTACTCATACTGTTTTTATTCTCGACCTTGGGCTAAGGTTGATTGGCTATAAAAATAGGTTATTCAGTAAAGTAAATAGATTATTTGTGTGGAAATGTTTAAAAGAAGTTGATTATAGATTATTCAGGTACTCCTGCAACAGCATCGTAGCAGCTATTTGGTCGATGTTTCCTTTCACTTGCCTGTCCTTTTTCTTCATGCCCATCTGTACCATCGCCTGAGAAGCAAACTTGGAGGAATAGCGTTCATCAACGGTCTTTATGGGGATAGTAGGAAAGTTTTTTTCTAATTGTTTGATGGCAGATAGCACCAATGCAGTTCCGTGTGTGGGGGAATCATCAAGGTTAAGGGGCATTCCTATCAATATCAGTTCGACTTGTTCTTTGGAGAAATAATCTTTCAAGAAAGGAATCAATTCTTTGCTTTCAATAGTTGTGAGCGCAGTGGCAATTATCTTCAATGGATCAGTGACAGCAAGCCCTGTTCTTTTTCCACCGTAGTCGATACAAATAATCCTCATTAATTGATAATTGATAATTGATAATTGATAATTGTGATTGACACATTTGTAAGAATGTCAATTGTCAATTACAAATTATCAATTAATTAAAAGGTCTGCTATCACAAACACTGCAAACACCACACTTGCAATACCATTGGCAGTCATAAAAGCAATGTTTACTTTACTTAAATCATTGGGTTTAACTATCCTGTGTTGATAGATAAGCATCCCGATAAACAATGCAACACCTGTCCAATACAACCAATGAAAGCTACCATAATAACCAGCCGCAAGTACACAAACAGCACTGATGATGTGCAACAATTCACTTACCCTCAAACCCTTCTTTGTACCAACAACGGCCGGGATAGAATATAATTGCTGGGATTTATCGAAATCTATATCATTCAGCGCGTAGATAATGTCAAAGCCACTTACCCAGAAAACAACTGCAAGTGAAAACAAGACAGGTATAGTATCGAAGTTACCAGTTACAGCAAGATAGGCACCGATGGGAGCCAGTGAAAGCCCAACTCCTAAAACCAAATGGCACAAAGGCGTAAACCTCTTGGTGTAACTATAAAACAGAATCACGAACAATGCTACGGGACTTAGATAAAAACATAGCGGATTGATAAAGTAAGTAGCGATAACGAAAAGCACGCAAGAACCGCTAACAAAAGAAAGCGCATTTTTGGCAGAGATAATACCTGCGGGTATTTCCCTATTGGCAGTACGTGGGTTCTTGGCATCAAAGTGCCTATCCAAATACCTGTTGAAAGCCATCGCAGCACTGCGGGCAGTAACCATACAAGCCACAACAAGGAATAACCTAATAGAGACATCAGTCCAAGTCTTTGGATAATACGCAAAGAAATCTTGTGGGAATCCTTCGAAGAGATTCTTATTATTTGTTGTAAAGACTCTGTAATACTCATAATTCGTTACCCCCAACACAAAACCAATTAATGCAAAAGGCATCGCAAAGATGGTGTGGGAGAATTTTACTAAAGAGAGATAATTTTTAACTGTACTCATAATTTAATTTAATTCATTTTAAACCTAGCCTCGCACAACTTCCATAAAACAATACCCGCTGCCACGCTTATGTTCAAGGAATGCTTCATGCCTAATTGCGGTATTTCGATACATCCATCGCAAAGGGGCAACAAATCTGCATCTACCCCTTCCACTTCGTTGCCCATTACAACAGCTAATTTATTAGAAGGTTGCCAATTGAAGTTCTCCAACGATACACTTCCTGCTGCCTGTTCCACTGCAAATATCTTGTAATCCCTTTGTTTTAAGTCTTCAATGGCTGCTATTGTATTGTCGTAATATAGCCAATCAACTGTTTCGGTTGCCCCCAATGCGGTTTTGTGAATGTCCCGGTGAGGTGGTTGCGGCGTATAGCCGCACAAACAAATTGCTTCTATCAAAAAAGCATCGGCAGTGCGGAAAACACTGCCCACATTGTGCATGCTCCTAATATTGTCCAACACCACTATTATCTTGTTTTTCTCGGCTTGTTTAAACTCCACCACACTCTTCCGCCCCAATTCGTCCATGCTTAATTTTCTCATCTTTCTGTTTTTACCACGAAGGACACCAAGTAAAGAAACATAAGGGACACAAAATATCTTTTTATTCCTTGTGTCCTTAGTGTAAATCCTTGTGCTCCTTGTGGTTAAGTTTTACCACTAAGTGCGCAAAGTAAAGAAGCACAATTGACACAAAATATCTTTTTATCCCTTTGTGTCCTTAGTGTAAATCCTTGTGCTCCTTGTGGTTAAGTTTTACAACCAAGTGCGCAAAGAAAAGAAGCACAATTGACACAAAATATCTTTTTATCCTTGTGTCCTTAGTGTAAATCCTTGTGCTCCTTGTGGTTAAGTTTTATCACTAAGTGCGCAAAGAAAAGAAGCATAATTGACACAAAATATCTTTTTATCCTTGTGTTCTTAGTGTAAACCTTGTGCTCCTTGTAGTTAGTCGCTTTAAGGCAAAGTAAAATAGTGCTGTCCGTTTTCAATATCCTTGTCCAACGCATCTAGCACCACTTGCAAGTGTTTCGGGTTGCCCAAGAAGTCGGCATTGGAAGTATCAATGAAAATTGTTTTAATGTTGTGTTGTTTGATGTAGCTCGTGTAGGTTTCCTGCAATTTGAAGAGATAATCGTCGGGGATGTTTTGCTCGTAACTTCTGTTTCTTTTCTTGATGTTCGATTGAAGTTTAACTATTGGGGCATGCAAGTAAATCAATACATTTGGGAAAGTTACTTGTGTTTCCATGATGTCAAACAGACGTTGGTATAACCTGAACTCCTCATCGGGCAGGGTGACTTTTGCAAACAACAAACACTTGGTAAACAAGTAATCTGAAACAGTGATGCTCTGAAACAAATCTTTTGTGTGCAGCATTTCCTTCATTTGCTTGTACCGCTCTGCCATAAAAAACAGCTCTAAAGGGAATGCATATTGTTTTGGATTCTCATAGAACTTCGGCAGGAAAGGGTTGTCGGCAAATTCTTCTAAGATAATCCTTGCGTTGAAATGCTTTGCCAACAAATGTGTGAGTGTTGTTTTGCCAGCCCCTATGTTGCCTTCTACAGTTATAAAGTTGTACTTCATTTGATTTCAAAGGTAATAGGAATGGGAAAGGAGTGGAAGATTTTTATACACAGTTGGTGGGAAGGAAAGAACAGTATAACTTTTTTTATGCAACATTTTTTATTTCATTATTAAAACTACTCAAGAACGAATCTAAAGTTATTTTGTTTTGATAAAAATAAATGGCTGATTTGAAATCACCTTTACCAAAGCTAAAAACATTTGTAAGAATGTCATTGCCGTCAAAAATTATTGTCAGTTGTCTATTGCCACCTAGTTCTGTAATTATTTTAATAATCATAATGTCAATATCATCGTTTACGATTTCCCAATCATTGCCTTTTGCTATTTTTTCAATGATTGTTTTGTTTTTAGGCTTATCAATTCCTTCAATTCTCTTTAATTTATCCATTATGGAGATTTTATAGGCAAAGGTCACAATTGAAAAAATTAAGATCAATCCATTTCCCAAAATGAATAAAAAGGATGGTTTATAATTTTCTTCTTCCAAAAGGCCATGTGTACAAAATAGAAATACAATAAAAAATAATATTGAAAAAAAGTAGGTTATAAAATTCGAGAATATCGAAGATGGTACTAACTTTTGCTTGTCTATTGACCTATCAATGTCAAATTCTAAAATCATAATTATGAGGTTTAATTAGTAAAGATAAGTCTCAGCTTTAAATATCTACTCTTCCCCCACCTTTCCCAGAGTAAACGAGTGTGAGTGATAGCAGCGGAAATCCTTTTTGCTGCCCTGAGCAAAAAGATTGCAGCGGATAGCACGACCCGTAGGGGCACGCCCAAGATTTTGTGATGAATTACGAGCTATAATTGATATATGAGGGCAGAATTTGAATATTTAAATGAAAAATTTGAGTATTGAAATAGAAAATTTCAATACTCAAATAAATGGGTTGAATACTGAAATAAAGAGTCTCATTATTGAAACGGAAGGAAAACGCTTCGCTTTTTTATAGGTGAGATTCGATTACATCCTTAAGATTTTTCACTTTCCACTTTCCTCACCTCTAAAGTATCGCTGCAATCCTTCAATAACTCAAGGATGTTTTTGTTTGCCAAAGGATGCAATAGGAGGGGGGCAACCTCGGCAAGTGGCAGCAAAGCAAAGCGTCTTTCAGGCAAAAAAGGATGCGGCAAACTGAGCAAATCGGTGGTTTGTATTAAGGAATTGATAAGCAGGATGTCAATATCTATAATGCGTGGACCATATTTGATAGCACGTTTGCGGCCTATTTGTTCCTCAATGTTTAAGAGTGATTGCATCAAAAGGTCGGGGGCAAGATTAGTTTGCAAAACAATTACCTGATTATAAAAAGAAGGTTGCTCGGTGATACCCCAAGCGGCTGTTTCGTATATGCCTGACTCATTGATGATGTTTCCACAAGCTTCGGCAATCAGTTGTTTTGCCTGTTCGAGATAGGAGAGCCGGTTGCCCAAATTGCTACCGAGAAGAAGATAAGCTGTGTGCATAATCGCTCAAAACTAAAGGTTTTTGAATACTGATTTACAATGTAGGTTCTCGCTTGAAGCTGTTCTATTACCAATAAAGACTTCTTTTCCTCGAATAAAGACTTCTTTTTTTCAGTAAAAGACATCTTTTCTTCAAATAAAGACATCTTTTTTTCAGTAAAAGACATCTTTTCCTCGAATAAAGACTTCTTTTTTTCAGTAAAAGACATCTTTTCTTCAAATAAAGACTTCTTTTTTTCAGTAAAAGATATCTTTTCTTCGAATAAAGACATCTTTTTTTAGTAAAAGACATCTTTTTATCCAATAAAAAGGTTGTTATTTACAATTTAAGACCTTTGATTTTTGCAAAAAACACTAGGAGAAATTATGAAATACTGCATACTGCGCAAACCGTTAAGGGGTTTTTGAGCGTATGGGCTAATCTTTCTTAATGCAGTATTGTTACATTCAAATAGATTTGCAGCATAACAATTACTATGGGTAAAAATTATAGTCAGTCGAAGGCACTAGGGGCAATTACAAAGGCAAGCTTCCTTGCGAGCCTCAAAAATCCACAATCGTTTATATTCAGTTTGATATTTCCATTGGTGTTTATTTTCATTTTTGGTGCGTTTAGTAACAATAGTTTTACAAGGTACACGTTGGCATTGTCGCCAACCTGCGATACGAGTAATGTGTTGTATAAAACAATTTCTAACCTGCCTTTTATCTCCATACAAAGATTTGCAGATACTGTAGAAATGCGTACGGAACTGGAAAAAGGGAAACTGACAGGGATATTGAATATTAACCAAGAAATAACCCACGATTCATCTTTCAAGGCTCCCCACTTTACGCTTACTATCAAATCTACCTCTGCAAGTAGTTTGGATATGATGCAATTGATACCACTTTTGGAGAATGTATCCAACAAGATGGAAAGAAAAATGAACGGCGACCGGGCTTCGCTGGTGACTATCAAACAAGACATTTACAATGTGCGGGAGTACAAGACAATAGACTTTGTTTTGCCAGGTCAGATAGGGTTCTCACTGTTGTTCTCTACTTTATTTGGTATTTCATTTACCTTTTTTAACCTAAGGGAGCAATTGGTTCTCAAAAGATTCTACGCAACACCTGTAAATAGATTGAATATTTTATTGGGAATAGGATTCAGCCGGATATTCTTTCAATTGATAAATGTGTTGGTATTGATAACTGTTGGTCATTTCTGCATTGGCTTCACCTTGGCACATGGTTTCTTGACATTTGTAGAAATGGTTTCGTTGAGTATTTTGTTTTTAATGTTGTTGATGGGAGTAGGGCTTATCTTCTCCAGCATCGTGAAAAACGATACGATGATTCCATTGATGATAAATATATTCAGCTTGCCGCAAATGTTGTTGGCAGGTACATTCTTTTCTATTTCCGTGTTCCCTGAATGGCTGCAAACCTGTTGTAAGATACTCCCACTAACGCACTTTAACCTTGCCATGAGAAAGATTTCTTTTGAAGGCGCAAGCATATTCGAGTGTTGGCAAAACATTGGGGCATTAGGACTTTGGACAGTGGGTGTTTATTTTATTGTGTGGAAGGTATTTAAATGGGAATAGGAATTGTGATTTAATGATTTGAATGAAAGGAATGATTAGTCCTCGAAAGAGTATTCACGCCATAAATTTCTAAAATCATTCAATCAGTTTAATCATTCAATCATAGTTATGAAATTTATCAAGCTTGTATTAATCAGTTTTGTTGGATTGTTCTTGCTACTAACCTGTTTGGGATTATTGTTCCCATCAACGGTGGTGGTATCGAGGGCGGTAGATATTACCGCACCAAAAGACTCCATTTATCCATTTGTAAAGGACATTAATGGCTGGAAGAAATGGATTGATGGATTGAATGATACAACCGTTTTAATGGAAAGCCCTTTGAAAGCAAAGCTTGGGAATACAATGGTAATTATTAGTCCGACCAAGAATACGGATAGTATAATTAACTCAATTTGGCAAACAAGCAACAACGGTAAACAAGCAAGTCTGGTTCAGATATTTCAACAAAAAGGGCAGATGACTGCTGTAGTTCATTGGCAATTTGAACAACATATTGGTTGGTTACCTTGGGAAAGATTTGCATCGATGATGAGTGATAAAATAATGGGGACGATGATGGAGAAGAACCTGAATAACCTAAAGTCTGTTGTAGAAAACCACTAACTAGGAAAGCTTATTTTGCCCATACTGATTTTAGGTATACCCAATAGATCCCCTTCGAAGCTATTCTCTCCACAAAGTGCTTCATTAGCCAAAACAGCAAACAAAACTGCTTCTTTAGCATCAGGGTTAATACCTAAATCAATAAAATCTTTGAATAAAATATTGGGAAGTTGTGATTGTAAATGTTCCATCAATAATGGATTATGGATTCCCCCACCACTTGCATAAACTACAAAAGATTGATTTAATGGGATAGTACTTTTAAAAGCCTCTACAATCATATCGGCAGTAAACTTATTCAGTGTAGCCATTATATCGTAATGGGAAATAGAACCATTGCCCGTAATTTCTTTTGCTTTCTCGATATATTCCAAGTGGAATAATTCTGGTCCTGTACTTTTAGGAAATGGTTGGTTGAAGAAATCATTTGCTTTTAATTCAGCTAAGAGTACTTCATTCACTTTGCCTTGTTTGGCAATACTTGCATCTTCATCATAAGATTTTTCAGGGAAATATTTACGGATATAAGCATCCATCAATGTATTTCCTGCGCCAATATCAGTACAAAGCACTTCATTGGAGTTGCCACTTGCAGGTAAATAAGTAAAGTTGGCAATGCCACCAATGTTCAGCATTACCCTGTTCTCGTTGGAGTTTGTAAATAACAGATAATCCCCATAAACTGCTAATGGTGCACCTTCTCCTCCTGCGGCAATATGCTTTTGTCTGAAATCACTAAGGGTAATAATGCCTGTTGTTACAGCTAAATGATCGCCATCGCCTATTTGCAAAGTGCCATTTCCAAACTTTTCTAATCGATGCAAGCGTTTTGGTGCGTGGTAAATGGTTTGTCCATGGCTTGCTATCATATCAACGGTGCTATTTCTTACTCCCCATTTTTGTAAGCAGGCATTTATCATCTCTCCATGCTGTTTGCCAATCCATACATTTAGCAAACAAAGCTTCTCTAAATCGACTTGTACCTTACTGAAAACGGTTCTAACTTCTTCTTTGAAATCGTTGGAATATGGTACTGTTTCAAACTGCAATACTTCTACTTGGGTTTCTTTTCCAGCTCCTTTTAATTTACATAAAGCAACATCCAACCCATCCAAGGAGGTACCACTCATCAATCCAATGATGATTCGTGCTTCCTTTTGTGCGATGGAGTATAATTCCTTAATATTGTTATTCATTTTCAATAACTATTGTAGAATATTTAAAATGATGGAATATGTTTTTTCCAACTCTTCTTCGGTAATGCAATAAGGTGGCATTATATAAACCGTATTGCCTAGTGGACGAATATACACCCCCTGTTCCAATGCCTTTTTGGTAATGTTAGTTGAAATATTATTTAGGTATTCATCCTTGCCATCGACTATTTCGAATGCGATGATTGTGCCAAGGGGACGGATGTTCTTAGTTGTGAGTTGTGAGTTGTGATTGGTGAGTTTCTTAGCGAAGCCTTTGTTTTGTTCCGTTATCCATTCTATTTTATCAAAGCAATCTTCTTCCATCAACAAATCCATGCTTGCCAATGCCGCCGTGCATGCCAATGGATTTGCCGTGAAAGAATGCCCATGAAAGAATGTTTTTAGTTTGTCGTCACTCAAATATGCCTGATAAATCCTATCGGTGCAAGCCGTTACTCCAAGTGCCATTGTTCCGCCTGTAATGCCTTTGCTCAAACAAATAATGTCTGGTTTTTCCTCCATATATTCACTCGCAAACAGTCTGCCTGTCCTTCCAAAACCTGTCATCACTTCATCGGCAATGCAAATAATATCGTGTTGTTTCACTGTCTTTAGCAGTTCATTCATCCAATGGGCATCATACATTTTCATCCCGCCTGCCCCTTGTACCAATGGCTCATAAATAAAAGCAGCTATTGCAGTTCCTTCTTTGTTGATGATGCTGTTTAGTTCCTGGATATTTTCAGCCGAAGGCGTATCAATAAACAATACTTCAAACAGTTTATCGTGGAAGGCGAGTGTAAATACACTCCTGTCGCTCACGCTCATCGCCCCAAACGTATCTCCGTGATAAGCATCGGTAAAAGCTAAAATCTTTGTACGTTCACAGTTGACCGCTTTCCGTTGACCGCCATCGGTTGACGATAAACGGTCAACGGTCAACGGATTCTCCCGCTTGTTCCACCAATATTGCAATGCCATTTTCAGGGCAACTTCTGTCGATGTGCTCCCATTGTCACTGTAAAATATCTTTGAAAAGTTATTGGGGAGAATGGGCAGCAGCCTTTCTGCCAAGGCAACGGCTGGTTCATGCGTGAATCCTGCAAATATCACTTGCTCCAAAGTGAGTGCCTGTTGGTACAGTTTCTCGGCAATGTATGGGTTTGCATGTCCGTGAATGGTTACCCACCAGCTACTTATTGCGTCTATATATTCGTTTCCTTCTTCATCAAAAAGCAAAGTTCCTTGTCCTTTTACGATAGGTATTGGCGGCTGCCTGTTCTTTTGATGCGTAAACGGATGCCAAATCACTTCAAAATCTCTTTCCTGCAATGTCATGCTGCAAATGTATTTGTTTGGACACTACCTGCTTTTTGTAATTTAAAAACTGTTAAGCAAACTTATAGGGTCTCGAAGGACACTTATGAAGTCTCCAAGGGCACTTATGAAGTCTCGAAGGGCACTTATGAAGTTTCGAAGGGCACTTATGAAGTCTCGAAGGGCACTTATGAAGTTTCGAAGTGCACTTAAGAAGTCTCGAAGGGCACTTATGAAGTTTCGAAGTGCACTTATGAAGTTTCGAAGGACACTTATGAAGTCTCGAAGGACACTTATGAAGTTTCGAAGTGCACTTGTGAAGTCTCGAAGGGCACTTATAAAAACTAAAACTCCATTATCAAATGCAGACTATAAGTTTTATTTGATGTGCTTATTTGTTTTACATTTACTTTGAAGGATTTTAAAAAGCATAGATAATGACGATTGTTCAACTGGAATATATAGTGGCGGTGGATACGCACAGGCATTTTGGCAAGGCTGCTGAACATTGTTTTGTATCGCAGCCCACCCTCAGCGCACAGATTCAAAAGTTGGAAGAAGAGCTTGGAGTAAAGCTATTCGACCGCTCAAAACAACCGATACTGCCCACCGAACCCGGCGTGCAATTGATAGAACAAGCAAGAAGGATATTGGGCGAATGTGCCATATTCACGGAAATGGTGGACTCTAAAAAAAACATCCTCACGGGCGAACTAAGGATAGGCGTGATACCAACATTGGCACCGTATCTATTGCCTTTATTCATACAATCATTTGCAAAGAAATTCCCTTTGGTAAAACTTGTAATCAATGAATTGACAACAGATTTACTCATCGACCGTCTTCGTGAAGGGAGGGTAGATGTGGGATTGCTGATAACCCCGTTGTACGAAAAGGGGATAAAAGAAGATGTTTTGTTTTATGAAGAGATGGTGGCATACATCAGTAAAAAGAATGCGGCGTATAAAAAAACGTACGTGTTGCCAACGGATATTGACCCCGAAAAACTTTGGTTGTTGGAGGAAGGACATTGTTTTAGGAGTCAGATTGTAAACCTTTGCGAACTGAGGCGCAGTACCAAAGAAGGTAGCCATTTTGAATACGAAGCAGGTAGTCTGGAAACCCTGCGAAGGATGGTAGAGATAAATGACGGCATTACGATACTACCAGAGTTGGCAACTTTCGATTTGACTGAGGAACAAAAGAATAGTGTCCGGCATTTTACGAAACCATCACCTGTGAGGGAGGTGAGTATCATCACTCATCGGGATTTTGTGAAAAAAAGATTGGTAGAAGCATTGAAAACAGCTATTCTTGCCTCTTTACCTGAAAAAGTAAAGAATAACCTAAAAGAGAATGTGATACCGATTTAAAACTTCATTTTTGTGTGGGGTTTTATAAAGTAAATTTGTAGTTATGAAATGGAACATATTTATACTGTCGTTGCTGTTAATGGCTTTCACTATCAGTGCTAAATGCCAATTGATTAGCTATTCGGAAACAGAAGATGACGATGTAAAGGATTTGAGCTATGAGATAATTGGTAAGCTTAATGGGAATATCCACATCTACAAAAATAACCGGGACATTCATTCCATCACTTTATACGATGCCCAAATGAATAAAGTTTCGAAGGAAAAGCTTGACTTTCTGCCAGAAAGAATTATCAATGAAAACTTTCTTTTATTCCCTGATTCGTACCTGATGTTTTATGAGTATCAGAAGAAAAGCATTGTGTATTGCATGGCGGTGAAGTTTGATAACATGGGCAAAAAAGTGGGAGAGCCAGTGCAATTGGACACAACAAATGTTTCTTTTAATGCAAGCAATAAGATTTATAATGTTATTAATAGTGAAGACAAGCAAAAGATAGTAGTGGTTAAAATAAGCAAACCTGATGAAGAAAAGGAAAACCACGTGACCATAACGTTGTACGACAAGCAATTGCAACTGATAAAAAGAAGTTCAATGACGCTACCCATGAAAGAACGCAATGCTACACTTTCGGAGTTTCAAGTTGATAATGACGGGGATTTAGCGTTTATAAAATCGAATGGAAGTGGTCAGAGTGAGATTGTGAGTAGCGTAAAGCTGATTACAAAACCTGCTTTGGCAGATACGATTGCCATTACCGACATCAACTTAAATGGGATTTATTTGGATGATGTACGGATGAAGGTAGATAATTACAATAAGCATTACCTAGTCACTACACTATTTTCAAAGCAACGTGGAGGCAATGTGGATGGCTTCTTTTACTACTTATGGGACAAAGGAACCAAGAAACAAATCTTGAATACTACCATTACATTCGATGATGATTTCAGGTCTGATGCAAAGGCAAACGGCCCAAACAAAGCTGCTTTGGATGATTATTATCTAAGAAATATTGTTGCAAAAAGGGATGGGGGATTTCTGTTGGCTGCCGAATCTTACTATACATCAACTAGCAATAATGACCCTTTTAATCGTTGGAATGGTTTTGGTTCTCCTTTCTATAATAATTATTCGGTTTATGGGAATGGGGGGATGTATTACAATCCTTATGCGAGGAATTATGCCAACGTAACTAGGTATTATGCCGATAACATAATCATGCTTTCGGTTGATATCAAAGGGAAAATGGAATGGAGTAACGTAATACATAAATCCCAGCAAGACGATAACACTGAAAATAATATCAGTTATGGCACATTCAACTCGGGGGATATGGTTCATTTCCTATTTAATATAGAAACGAAAAGGCAAAACTTACTCACCGAACAAAGTATTACCCCCGATGGTCAATTGGTTCGAAGCCCTACACTTAGGGGGCTGGATAGGGGGTATGAATTTATGCCAAGACACGGCAAACAAACGGGCATCAGACAAATAGTTGTGCCTTGCCAATATAGAAACTACATTTGCTTTGCAAAAATTGATTTTTAATCACCTAATCTGAATCGTGGTTTTTTTATTCAAAAACAAATCTATTGGCAGCATCATCT
>Ga0164296_1003800_pt1 | contig 14065 bp, 18 predicted proteins | sample GEODES057metaG_FD_113533 | JGI IMG/M metagenome (GOLD analysis project Ga0164296, IMG submission 113533) | Dystrophic lake water microbial communities from Trout Bog Lake, Wisconsin, USA - GEODES057 metaG | ecosystem: Environmental > Aquatic > Freshwater > Lake | place: USA: Trout Bog Lake...
AAGATAATGGTGATATATTACCAATCTATACACGTGGTGTAATGATATACAGTGGCACGGCAGAAGATTGTATTCACTTTATGCATGGTTGGATGAAGTATCGTGAGTATATTAATATTCTTGGCTTTAAGGACAAAACCATTGCTGACCGTGAAGAAAAGTTGGCAAGCAAGCGTAAAATGGATCGCATGACAAAAGCAGTCGTAGATGGTAAAGACCCAGGTCCAGATTGGTATGAAGGTAAAGAAGATGAAGATATGCCCTTCTAAACCTATCACGGTTTTTAAAACTAATATTCTTTCTGGTCACGTTGGTAAATCATCAAAAGCAGTTGAACAAGATGCAAAAGGTGAAGCCAATATACTGTGGAGTAAATGCGAAAATTATGAATGGGTGTGGGAGAATGCCATTAAAGACAGCGTAACTTTCCATGCCCATTTTGATATTCCATTAATTGAATATCGTGTTGCCGTAACCGCTCAATTTGAACCAGAAGATTTGACATACTATTATATGCGATTTGGAGCAACGTAAATACCCGTATGATAGTTCATCGTTTCCGTATGGGTGATGTAGAAGATGCGCAACTGTATGCTGCTGGTCCTATTATTATGTGGCAGCAAAGCGAGGCTGGTGCATGGGTTATGGAACATGCACTGCAAACTCCTGTATTCAAAACAGGCATAAACAGTCCTGATGGTTATATTGGTTATACAGTAACGATTGAAGCAGATTTTGCACCAGAAGATGAAGTTTATTTTCATCTTCGTTGGGGCGATGAACTCGTGAGCCATCGCAATGATTGGGACACTCATTAGTCATAAATATTTGTATGGCAACTTTACAAGAATTAAAAACTGATATATTTGATTATGTGCGATACAGTCTTGGTGACGGTATGGTAGATGTTGAACTCGACCCCGCTCACTATGAAATTTCATTAAAGCAGGCAATCATAAGATATCGTCAGCGCAGCAGTAACAGCGTTGAAGAAAGTTACAGTTTTTTAAACTTATTGCCAGATACAAATACCTATACCTTGCCTAGTGAAGTAATTTCAGTTCGCAATGTGTTCAAAAGAAATATTGGTGCCAACAGTGGAACTGCAAGTCAATATGAACCATTTGAAGCAGGTTTCGTTAACTTTTATATGATCCAAAGTGGTCGTGTTGGTGGTCTTGCTACCTGGTATATGTATAGTTCTTTTCTAAAAGAAGCAGCAAAACTTTTTGGTGGGTTTCTCAATTTTAATTTTAATACCACCACAAAAGAACTTACTATTATGCGTCGTCCTATTGCAGACGCAGAAACTATTTTACTTTGGACAGAAAATTATAGACCAGATGTTACCTTGCTTTCTGACCAATATAGCTATCCTTGGTTGCGTGAGTATACTCTTGCAAAATGTATGATGATGCTTGGCGAGGCTCGCAGCAAGTTCTCTACATTGCCTGGTCCACAAGGTGGAAGTAGCCTCAATGGTGCTGATTTATTAACTCGTGGTCAAGCTAAACTAGATGCACTTGAACTTGAAATTACCAACTACATGACTAACGAAATGCCAATGTGGTGGATTCAAGGATAAATTAAAAAGATAAATAATAGTGTAGGCCACGGACTGCAATCCTGCCTACTCTATCGTCGTGAAGGACAACAGCAATGGTATTTACCAGAAAAAATCCACCAAGTAAATATTATGTATATGCTTACATAAGAGCATCAGATTCAACACCATATTATATTGGAAAAGGCAAAGGTATTCGTGCATGGGATATAAATCATAATGCTACTAGACCTAACGACCAATCTAAAATTATTATACTTGAACATGGATTGAGCGAAACGGAATCTTTGTTGTTAGAACAAACTTTGATTACCAAATATGGCAGAAAAGATAACGGAACTGGAATTTTATATAATAGAACAGATGGTGGAGAAGGTTCAAGTGGCTTCATACATTCTGATGAATCTCGTAAAAAAATATCCGAATCTAAAAAAGGCAAAAAATTATCACCATCAACTTCTATTGTTCGCTCTGTTGTTCAACAAGGTGAAAAAAATAGTTTTTATGGAAGAACTCATTCGGATGAAACTCGTGCTAAAATTGCCGCATCAAGAATTGGAAAAAAAGCAAGTGCCGAAACTCGTAAAAAAATGTCTGCTGCCCATTTAGGACAAATACCTTGGAACAAAGGTGCAAAAAATATTGACTATTAGTTTAGTTTTGTATAGATTAAGATAAGAGCAGGAGATATAAGTGCGTATCGTGGGCGTTTGTGGATTGATCGGTGGTGGCAAAGGAACCGTTGCGGATATCCTTGTAGGCAATCATAACTTTCAAAAAGTAAGTTTTGCCGATCCTCTTAAGGATATGATATCAAAGGTATTTAACTGGCCTCGTTATCTGCTTGAAGGCGATACAAAAGAAAGTCGTGATTGGCGTGAGCAACGTGATGAGTGGTGGGCTGCTCGTCTTGGTATTGATAATTTAACACCACGGTGGATACTACAATATTGGGGAACGGATGTGTGTCGCACTAATTTCCACGAAGATATTTGGATTGCAAGTTTAGAAAATAAATTGAGTAAAATTATTAACAGTAATTCCGCCCATCTTACTAATAACATTGTTATTCCAGATACTCGTTTTCCTAATGAAATTAAAATGATTCGCAAACTTGGCGGCGAAGTATGGGGTGTTCGTCGTGGCGAAGACCCTGATTGGATGATAAAGCTTTTACAATATGGTGAGCAACCAGACGATGTTCATCCAAGTGAATGGTCGTGGGTGCGTGAAAATCTTGACCAACTTATCAATAATGATGGCACACTCCTTGAATTAGAAGAAAAAGTTAAGAATTTGTTATAATATCCATATATAACTCTGGATAACGGGGTCTTTTGGGTGCATACCGCTAAATATTAGCAACACCTTAAAGGAATAGACCCTATGGCAACTTTAGTATCACCAGGCGTTTCAGTATCAGTCATTGATCAGAGTAATTATGCTCCGACAGGACCAGGCACTGTGCCTTTCATTTTACTTGCTACCGCTGAAAATAAAAATAGTACTGCAGGCGGAATTGCAACTTATACAACCTCAACAGCAGATCCATTTCAGCTTATTGCTAGTCAGAAAGAACTTCTTACAAATTATGGCTTACCAATTTTCCCAACTGATGCCAGTGGTAACCGTCTTTATGGTAGTGAACTTGCTGAATATGGCTTAATGGCAGCACATAGTACTCTCGCTGTTACAAATCAAGCATATATTTTACGTGCAAATCTTGATCTTAATCAGCTTGAAGGCAGCACAAATCGTCCATACGGTGAACCAGTTGGTGGAACTCAATGGATTAACACAGCAACTTCAAACTGGGGCATTTTTCAATTTAGCAGCGCAACAAATTCATTTACTGCGCAAACTCCAATTGTTATCACAAGCACTAGCTTAATTAATAACGGTGCGCCATATAGCAATGTTGGAACTGTTGGAAGCTACGCCGTTAATGCAACCGATGTTAAAAACCCAATTTATCAAAAAGCATATGATAATACTTGGAATCCAATTGGTAGTACTGCGTGGCAAACTAAAACACCAGCTATCGTTGGTGCAACACAAGCAACCAATTTAAGTACAACAAGTACTACACTTCTTATTAACAACACTTCATTTGCTATTTCAAATGCATCGCCTGCAAATCTTGTTGCTACTATTAATACCGCAGGTATTACTGGTGTTACAGCAGCACTCATTAATGGTTATTTCAACTTGTTTGCTACAAGTGCTGCGTCAGCCTATGGCAATAGCACTGCAACTGGTACAATTGCTATCTCTAATAGTCTTGGAACACCTCTCACAAACCTTGGGATTACTGCTGGCACATATTATGCACCAGCATTGCAATACAGCCCAAGTTATACAGTACCAGCATGGAAGACAACGGATACTCAACCACATCCAACTGGCAGTATCTGGATGAAGACTAATGCAGTAAATGGTGGAGCAAACTTTATGGTTTATCGTTGGAATAGCGCAACGATGAATTGGGATAATATTGCCGCTCCAGTATTCAGTGGTCGTCGTCTTGCAATTTACAACTTTGATCCAACTCTCGGTGGTTTGGGAATTGCGCAGAATACTTTATTCATGAAATATGACATTCTTGGAACCAATACTGGCACATTTAAGTTATATCAATGGCAGGGTATTGGTGGCGCTACAACTGCAACTGGTAGTGTATCTAACCCAACATTTACAGTAAGCAATTCTTTCAATATTCAAGTAACTGTTCCTGGTAGCAGTGCATTGAGTAGTGTATATACTATCACATTAACTGGCACAACTGCTGCAAGTTTTGTAACTAATGTACTTGCTGCTGGTATTCCAAATCTTAATTGTGCTCTAACAAGTACTAATAATATTCAATTCTCACATACCGCTGGCGGTGATATCTACATCTCCGAAGTAAGTGGAACGCCAATTAGTGTTAGTGCAGGAATTTCACCAAATAGCACTACTAATGTTTACTATGAAAGTGGTAGCTATAGTGCTGGTGCAGCAAATTACATGACAGTAACTTACTTCCAACCTGCTACGTTGTTAAATCAACAGGCAACCGCACCAATTGTTGCGCCTGCTGATAGCACTTTATGGTATTATAGTACACCTCTTGAAGCTGATATCATGATAAATGATGGCACTGCATGGCGTGGTTATCACAGTTCTGCTATTGTAAAAGATAGTCGTGGTTATACTCTTGCCAATACTGACCCACTTGGTCCTATATTCAGCCCAACTCCTCCAACTCAACAAAGCGGTGGCGCAGCAATTGTGTTTGGTGATTTATGGATTGATACAAGTGATTTAGAAAATTATCCAAAACTTCATCGTTGGCAGAGTTTGAACGGCACTTCACAATGGGTTCTACTCAATAACAGTGATAGCACAACTGAAAATGGCGTCCTATTTGCTGATGCTCGTTGGGATAGCAGCGGTACTGTTGATCCTGCTTTGGGAGCAAAACCAACTATTGCAAGCTTGCTAACTAGTGATTATACAGATTTGGATGCACCAAATCCACAACTATATCCACGTGGTATTCTACTATTCAATACTCGTCGTAGTAGCTACAATGTTAAGGCTTATCGTGCAAATTACTTCAACAATACAAACTTCCCACTACAAAGTCTACCACAAGTTACTGCAACTTGGCAGAGTTACAGTGGCAAGAATGCAAACAATGTTCCATACATGGGTCGTAAGGCACAACGTAATGTTGTTGTAAGTGCACTGCAAGAAGCAGTTGATAATAGTGTTGAAGCACGTGAAGATCAACGCAACTTTAATCTTCTAGTTTGCCCAGGTTATCCTGAACTTACTCAAAACTTGGTAACTCTCAATAATGATCGTCGTAATACAGGTTTCATTATTGCAGATACACCAATGGGCTTAAGCAGTGATTTAACAAGTGTTGCTAATTATGTCACTAATTCAGCAGGCGCAAACAGTGATGGTGAAGATGGTCTTGTAACGAGTGATCCGTATGTAGCAGTATATTATCCTGGTGCTGCATACACTAATGCTCTTGATGGTATTGGTCAAGTTGTTGTTCCAATTACACATGCAATTCTACGCATGATTGTTAAGAGTGATCAAGCAAGTGCTCCATGGTTTGCTCCTGCAGGTCCACTTCGTGGTAAGATTGATAACGTTATTAAAATTGGTTATGTAGACCGTAAAACTGGTTCATTCTATAGCATCGGAACAAACCAAGGTCTGCGTGATCTTCTTTATCAAAACGATGTTAATCCTGTTGCAGTATTCCCTGTTGATGGTATTCTTGCTTATGGCAACCATACTCGTCAGGCAAGTGCTACTGCACTTGATCGTATCAACGTAGCACGTTTGATTAACTACCTACGTTATAACCTTGAACTTCTTGCAAAACCATTGGTTTTTGAACCAAATGATACCGTGACTCGCAACGAAGCAACTCAAGCTGTAAGCGGTCTGTTGAATAATATCGTAGCACAACGTGGTATCTATGATTACCTAGTTGTTTGCGATACAACAAATAATACACCAAGTACAATTGATCAAAATATCTTGAATATTGATATTGCGATTGAACCAACAAAGGCTGTAGAATTTATCTACATCCCAGTTCGTATCTTGAATACTGGTGCTCTTACTGGAAGTGGTCCTAACCAAGGTGGTTTAGCTAACCCAACACCTAGTGTTGCTCTTGGAACAGTTAACACTACTAACATTTAATAGTGTAATATAATTAAAAAATAAAAAGCCGCTAGCAATAGCGGCTTTTTTAATATGCGGCTAAAATAAAAGTAAGCAAACTGTTATAAATACTTCTATAGGAGATATAAGATGGCAGTTGCATCACTACTCAACATGACAGTTCCTGTTGCAAGTAATAGCGATCAGAGCGCAGGAAACCAGAGCTTGTTAATGCCTCTGTTAAAGTATCGTTTTAGAGTAACGTTCCTTAATTTTGGAGTTACTAGCTCTACTACGGAACTTACTAAACAGGTTATGAATTTTACAAGACCAAATTTGAACTTTAACCCAATCACCATTGACATTTACAACAGCAAGTTGTATCTTCAAGGAAAACCAGAGTGGCAAACTGTTACAGTCGAATTGCGTGATGACGCGAACGGCAATGTTCGTTTATTGGTTGGTGAACAAATTCAGAAGCAATTTGACTTTGCTGAACAAAGTAGTGCAGTCAGTGGTATTGATTATAAATTCATTACTCAATTTGAAGCACTTGATGGTGGCAATGGCACTGCAAATCCAACTGTTCTTGAAACATGGCAGTTGTATGGTTGCTTCATTCAAGAAGTTAACTATAATAACTTTGATTACACCAGCAATGATCCAGCAACTATTAGCTTAACATTGCGTTATGATAATGCTTTGGAAATTCCTAATTCAAGCGGCGTTGGATATACAGTAACAAGAACTCGTGGTGCTAGCGTATCTGGCTAAGGGATAAGCCATGGCTTCACTTTATAGTTTTTTACAGTCTTCTTTATCGGGCGGCGAAGTGCATGATTATGCACACGCCGCTCAAATATTTCGCACAAATAACTTTGCCCGTGCTCCAAAATACAAATATCTATTTTATGTAAATTTTGTATTATCTAGTGAAGTTCCGAGTTATATTGATGCAAGTGAGATTGGTTATCTTGTAAAAAGTGTTGAATTGCCAAAATTTACGATGGATGTAAAAGATTTAAATCAATACAACCGCCATGTCTATATTCAAGACCGTATAAAATATGAGCCAGTAACTATAAAATTTCATGATGATAATAACAATGGTTTGCGTGAATTATGGCAAAACTATTACAATTATTATTATGCCGATGGTCAATACAGTTCTAATGATTATAATTACGATGATAGATATCAAACACGATTACACAGTAGTTGGGGTTTAGATAATGGAAGTGATGTTCCATTCTTTAGTGCTGTAGAAATTTATAGTATGTATGGTGGACAAAGCAATAAAATTACTTTAATGAGTCCAGTCATTACTACTTTTAATCATGATACTCATGAATATGCAGAAAATACGGGTGTCATGGAAGCAACAATGCAGTTGCGGTATAATGGCGTTACATATGAAGATGGTTTTGTAGATAGTATACCTGGTTTTAATGAAGGCGCGAATTATGATACCAATTTGAGTGGCTTGACTGGCTCGTTAATAGGAAACTTTATTGATCCTGTCACAGGCGTTTTAACTCCACAAACGGATGGGTTTATTAACCCAGTCCAAACACGCAAATCACAACAAACTGGATATGGATTTATCAATCAAGGTGCTCAATATAATCCTTCTAGTAATACTGGATTAACTGATATTGAATTAACAAGCATTGCAAAAAATAACGCATCAGTTGCTGGCAATGGAGGAACAATTTTTCCAACAGCCGATATAAGTCCGCCTACATATAGTCAAAATGTGCCCGATGTGCAGCCTGTATCTAATGCAGATTTATCAAACAAATCTAATAATCCCGATAATACAAGTGTAAGCACAAACGGAACAACTAATCCGTATACAGTTGGAAGTTATCAATATGCACTGTATAATCAAGGATATAATACAACACAAATTAATAGTGCAACACAATTTGTTGGTTCGGTATCTCCAACTGCTCTCACACAATATCAACAAACAAACAATTTACCAACAAGTATTCAGGCACAAACTGTTATCTCGCAACAATATATTGATAACCCAGCAAGTGTAAGTGATATTGGCAGTGTAAATTATGGACAGCCAAATGCTGTAGCAAGCAATATTGATTTTAGCAATCCTGCGCTGCCTGCTGCTCCTGTATATAATAGTAACAGTTGGCAAAATACTTTACTTGCTCAAGGATATACACAAAGTGATATAGCTGTTGCTGCAACACAAATATCAAAATTGAATGTTGCACCAGGTACTGACTTGGTTACGATTGCTAAAAGTTATATTAGCTACAGTAAAAATCAAGTTGTATAAATATTTTTATGGCAAATTTACCCACCCCAGTAAGTGTTACAAATCCTAGTGTTTTCTTTAATGGCTACTTCAGTCAGCCGCTACAAGTAAGCGATGCTGTTTGGGGACAAGTATATGGATATTTTTTTTCATTAACTAACGATGTAGATTCGGCAAATGCTCTGGCACAAGGGGTAATTGCTCTTACTTACAATAATAACCTTGATCCATTAACTGTTATTGCACAATTCCAATCTGCGCCAAATTCTTCTAGTGTTAAACAATTATTAATTAGTTTTTTTAATAGTGCGAAAGGTGCCACAAGCAAACTTGGTTATAAAATAAACAATGCTACTCCGCCAAATGTTGCTAGAAATATTGTTGCATGAGTATGAAATTTAGCCAAGGTTTATATGAACCTAAAAATCCACAAAAATACGCTGGAAAAGGTAGTATAAGATATCGTAGTAGTTGGGAACTTAAATTTATGCAGTTCCTTGATTCACATCCATCTGTAAAACATTGGGCAAGCGAAAGTATAAGCATACCGTATAAAAATCCAATCGCTAACAAAACAAAAAGTTATGTACCAGATTTTTTTATTGTATATGAAGATGTCTCTGGAAATCGTAAAGCAGAAATTGTAGAAATTAAACCATACAAAGAAACTAGTCTTGAAGCCGCTGGACGTAGCCAAAAAAATCAGATACAAGCAGTAGTAAATTTAGCAAAGTGGCAAGCAGCAAAAGCATATTGTGATGGACAAGGTATTGAATTTAGAATACTTACTGAACATGATATGTTTGCTGGTACTAAAAAGAAAAAACGATAATTAATAATATGACAGACAAATTAGAAAATCTTTTTAACTTACCACCAGCAACCAACAAAGAAGTCGTTGAAGCATTAGAAGCTGCGCATCAAATTGAAAGTTTACTGCCTCAAGTTTCTGAAGATTCTTTAGATAAAGATTTAGATGAACTTGCTGATAAGGCTGTAGAAAATTTTGAAAATTTACAAAGTCTTGGCATGAATGTAGAAGCACGTTTTGCTGCACCTATATTTGAAGCAGCAGGAAAAATGCTTGGACATGCAGTCACTGCAAAATTGGGAAAAGTTCAAAAAAAATTAAAACAAACTGAAATCCTACTTAAGATGCAGAAAATGCAGCATGATATGAATAAAGATAGCGGCGATGATTCGCTTAACGTAGAAGCGCAAATTTTTGACCGCAATGAATTGCTTAAAACTTTCCGAAAACAATAAATACTTAATAAAAAAGGTTTAGCAATGAAAACCCTTAGACAATATATTTCAGAAACTGAAAAAAAGTATGGTTTCCGTGCCAAACTTGCCGCAGAATTGACCACCGAACAAGTGGAAAATCTAAAGAAGGCACTTGCACGTTGGAATCTTGAAGCTATTAGCGAACCAAAACGTTTACCTGTAAGCGAAGATCATACTGGATTTTTGCATCTTAAAGCAACAGAAATATCAATGGTTGATATTGTAGTTGAATATCCTGCAACTCCTGCTGAAATTCAAGCAGCAATCCATGAATCAACGCAGGTATCATTGAGTCGCATTCTCGTCCTTACTCCAAATCAAGAAATTTTGGCTGCTCCAATGGCAGCAGAAGCTGAAGGACAAGCAATTCTTGAAAAGAACTATCCAGAACAAAAAGCACCACAATTGCTTGCCGACCTAGCAAACGCTATTGGTACAAAATCAATTGAATATCCTTTTGCAGTAAAGCCGCAAAAGGGTCACACTACTAATGAAATTCCACAGAGCAACACAAGTCCTGTTGGAACACACCGCAATAAACTCCCAGAACGTGGAAGAACAGGACGATAACCATGCAAATGATTGATGTATTAAAGAAACTACAAGAAATTCAAGGACGCAGCCCAGAAGAACTTGGTCGTGCGATTGATAGTATTTCAAAATTAAATACTATTGCACCAATTGAACAAAAAGTTGTTGAAACGAAAACTTCTACAATGCCATCAACTAGTAATGGTTCTTATATGGTAGATGTTCTTGCAAAGTTAAAAGAAATTAGTGATCGTAGTCCAGAAATTGCACATGCGATTGATAATGCTAATAGAATGGGAACTCCTGTTGCAGAAGGTATTGAGATTAAAACTAGCGGTGATGATGCAATTTTAGCACAAATTCTTAAGCTTGCTGGCATGGTCGGCGGTGTTAATTCACCTGATATGGCTGGTGCAACTGGTGATGTAACTGGTGCTCCTTCAATGGTCAGCAATATGCCAGAAATTCCTCATGATCATGCAATGGCTCCTCTTCCAAGTGTTGGTGCAAATCTTCCTTCAATGGATTCTCCAATGGGTGGCGAAGATATGGAAATTGATTTTGGAATGGACAAAGATATTCCACATATGGGCGAGCCAGAAGCAATTGAAGATGCAGCAGAGCGTCCTTATACAAATAGCCCACACGAAATGACAAAGCCAATGAGTGCAGCAGTACCAAAGGGCAACGATCTAGCACGTCCAAAAGCAACTTATCCAAAGGTTGCAGGCGGCGATAATCCAACACACGTAGCAGTAAGTTTTGACTAAGGAACGACTATGAACTTTCTAGATTATGTAGCACAAATAGACAGAGCAATGAAGGCACCAGTTACTGGTGATGTTGTAAACATTGAACTTGACAGTGTTACAAGTGTTCTAGCAACAGTAGTTGAACACAGCGATACTCATGTAACAGTATATCTTGATAATCCTGCTTGGAATCTGCTAGACCGCAATAAGTTATTAAGTGAAGGTGCTGCACAACAAATGGCAGAGTTTGTCCTTACGTTTGAACGTGAAGGTCAGAAAGTTCAAAAGAAATTCTTGCATCAACCGCCAATGGAAGCCGCTGGTATTACTCCAGATTTTGTTCGTAATATTGCACCAGCAAATAAGATTAGTGAAACAATGAAAGAACAAGGTTATAAGTTGCGTCATGCTAGTGCAAGTCTTGTAGAAACTGACCAACTTCCAGAAAGTGAAGTAACCGTTATTGCACGTAACCCAAGTGCAACAGAGGCACGAGTTACTTTTGAATGTGTATTCAAGAAAACTGACGCAAATCGTAATAGAATGTTCTTAGAAACAGTAGACTGTAGCAGCAAAAACGATACTGCACAATACTGGAGCCTTCCTGTAAAAACGAGAGGCTAACATCTTATGCGAGCCAATGAGTTTGTAATTGAAGCCAAGGGTAAAACAAATCCAGAACATAGTAGTACTATGCAACCAAGCATGGTCGTTCATGATTTAGATCCAGGTTATGATTATTATCGTTTTATGATTAAAATTGCTGGTCACCCACATGTTGATTCTCATCATGATCATGAACATTTTCGTGATCATCCTGTTATGACAGCTTATACACAAGCAGAAGAAGATATGCTTAGTGCTACAGTAAAAAGCATGGGAAAAAAAGCAAGTTGGATTACGACTGAAAACGGAAAAGAACCGTCTTCTAACAACAAAGTTAGTCCTGTTCCACATAATAGCGGTAAGAGAAAAAAATGAGAGCACGTGAATTTATAAAAGAAGCAGCAGATTATAGTGGAAGTAAGGGAATGTCACAGCAGGCTCTTACGACAATTCCCAATGCCCACGTTTATCCTGAATTAGATAACAGCAGTGGTTATATGGCATATCGTTTTGGTGTTGCTCTCGCTGGTATGCCAGATAAGAAAATGAATAAAGCAAGTCCAACTGGTCTTAAAATGGTAACGATTAGTTATACACCAGCCGAAGAAGAAATTCTAAACGCAACAGCATCATATTTTGGCACCCCAAAAGTTCAACTAACACCAGAAGAAAGTAGTGAACCAGATTATGTAAATCATACAAGTCCAGTTCCACATAATAGTGGTAAAATGCGCAAGAAAAATGGATGATTTAGAAAAGATTAAACATCTTGCTGGTATTAAAAAGCATACTTTCACAAAAAATGAAGGCAGTAATATCAGTTTGACTGGTATGGAAAAACGTGCATTAGAAAAAAAACATAACATACAACCTGGCACACAAGCATGGTTTCAATTATGGTTCAGTCGCCCTTATTTGACAGGCGAAAAACCAGTTAATAACTAATTGTATGACACTTATCTATACAAATAATATTAAAAATGATTCTTTTCTTAACTATCTGTTTGAAGGTTTAGAATATTCAGTTACTGAAAATATATACAATTTTTTGCATACTGTTGCTGATAATAAAATAGCATTCATGCATGATGTAATTGGCAATAGTAAACACCATAGCGTGTTTGCATATGAGTTAAATTTTCTTTGTTCTCATTGTAATTTAGTTATTTTATTTGGTAAAGAGTTCCACGGAAACCACGTAGAAATGTTAGAAATAATGAATGGCAAAGATAATTTTTATTATATTTCGCCAGCAATTCTTTATTATGACCATTTGCAACTTGAAAAAAATTTATTTTTTTGGGGACACTGGCTTGATGATAATAGTAGAATTTACAAAAAGTTAGATTATAAATTAAATGATTTACTTCCCTACAATAAAAAACCATATTATTTTGATGCATTATTAGGAACTCAAAAAGATCATAGACAATTTGTTTATGATAAAATTACAAGTAGTGATTTTTCTCAAAAATTTATTTTTAACTATGGTAATGATGTAAAAAATTTAATTATAGACAGCGATGTAATTATCCCAAATAATATTAAGCAATCATTTAGTATGAATTATTTTGATTACAATGGTGTGGATTGTTTGCTTTGCCAAATTATACCTACAGAAATATACAAAACTAGTGCATACACTATTGTTGCAGAAACAAATTATATAAATCTTTATTTTTTTCCAACTGATAAAATAGCAAAACCTATTTTAGCACGTAGATTATTTGTAGTTTTTGCACAATGGCGTTACTTAAAATATTTGAAAGATTTAGGTTTTAGGACATTTGACAGCATAATAGATGAAAGTTACGATAAAATCAGAAGTAAAAATGACCGATGGATGGCAGCTTGGGAACAAGTTGTGTGGTTATGTAATCAAGAACAAGAAGAAATATTAGATAAAATAAAACAAATTTGCGACTATAATTATAATCACTTAATGACAACAGACTGGAATGGTATTGTTCGTAATAAATTAAGAAACATAATTGATATAAATATCTAAATGAGAGCACGTGAATTTATCTCCGAACAAACAGAAACAGAACATGCACAGTTACGTGCTGGAGAACATACAGATTACGAAGCACGTGCCATGGCTGGTGCTTATACAATTCCTGATGCTAGTGCTAACTTTTATCAAATGTACCGTTATGGTATAATGATGGCTCGTGCACCTGACCCACAACCAGATGCATTTGATGACCAAACATCATTGGGTGATAAAATGATTGTTATGCCTTATGATGAAGGCAGTGTGGAAACAATGCTTGCTGCAAGTAAAGCAACTGGAATGCCACCAAAAAGCATTAGTTCTTATACACACAAGGATGAAAATCCAGAAGTAAATAGAACCAGTCCAGTTGC
>Ga0164296_1003802_pt1 | contig 14061 bp, 21 predicted proteins | sample GEODES057metaG_FD_113533 | JGI IMG/M metagenome (GOLD analysis project Ga0164296, IMG submission 113533) | Dystrophic lake water microbial communities from Trout Bog Lake, Wisconsin, USA - GEODES057 metaG | ecosystem: Environmental > Aquatic > Freshwater > Lake | place: USA: Trout Bog Lake...
AATCTGCAGCCAAACCACGGCTGATGGCTTCTCGATCCTCAAGACTGAGGCGACTATACTGCTTCTGGTTCATGCGGAGCCCATATTAGCCCCGTTGCGCTAGATTCCTGAAACCGCCAAAGAAAAAAATTATAAATTATTCGAGATGCGAGTTAAAAGGAAAAAAATTATATTTAATTGTTCACAATGTTGGCCATGGAACAAAAGACTATCTCGATATTCTTATTAAAGACATTTCCCAAACTGGTTTGATTTCGGTAATTGTAGATTAGATCTAACACATAAATATTATGTCAACATAATGTGTAGCTATGCCACGCACCTAATGCGTTTATACTAGCGTCATTTTTTACTTTTTTTGAATCCCAAATTATTAGGGATTTCCTTTCTGGTACTTTTAAGAAGCCTTAGGAAGCCTAGTATTAGAAAATTTTTTTGATAAGCAGTAAAAAATATCCCGCATGCTAAAAGATAGCCTTATCCTTCAATGACTGCACCAAAGTTCTTAAGAACGGAAGATCCCAACATGCGTTAACAATATGAAATGATGATAAGCTCAGTAAAATCTAGAGCGACTTAAACCATTGAATGGTTGCTTAATGCAATTTGGAGCCCGCACTAACTTGGCGCAAGAACTGCCAATGCTGGTGCCTGTTTTCGTCCGTGTGCGGCCTTAAAAAGCCGCCTTGCCCGTCGGGTGTATACCAGCCAATCGCGTTGAATTCATGATTTTCCATGATAGCGCGGGCATGTCCTTTAAGGCACATTGCCGATACCATGCGAAGAGCTTCAAGTTTCTCGTCTCCGCGGTCGATGAAGTCACCCAGAAAAACAACACTTCGTTCCGGATGTTGGTAGGTTCCGTCGATCTCACGGTAATCCAAAGCCTTTAGAAGGATGTGAAGTTCTGTGGCGTGGCCATGAATATCGCCGATAATGTCAATACCTGTCATGAGGTACAGCCGATCAATAAAGCGGTTGAAGCCATTAGGGTAAAATGAAAAGAGAAAAGCAAAAAAGAGTGTTTTACGCCACATGAGAATTTTTAACCGGAGAAAATATTGTTTTGAGTGGTCCGTTTTCTCCGGCCAATCGGGTAATGGGACCGATATTTGGTCAGCCCTTCATGCACTTTCCGCCATGCCACATCATGTGATGCTTCAAGCATGACTTTTCAGTTTTATAGGTCTTTGCCAATGCGACGGCAGGGATAAAAGCGATCCCAAGTATAATGAGACCAGTTGCTATACGATTGATCATCGATATGTCCTTTTGTTCGGGATGGTTGAACTGTAATTCATTTAGCTGGCAGGATATGATCCGACTTTCGAACTCAAATAACGGCCGCCCAAGCATTCTCCTCGGCGGCTTTGATCGGATTAACAGTATTTTGTGACAACCTGATCATTCTCGATCACATGCTTGGCGTTCAAACCGGGTCACTTATTCATCAGACACATCCCCCATTTTACGGGTAGTCTGCCTTAGTGGTGCCCATTTATTGGCCATGGCTTGGCCCTGCTTAATATCATTTGCGGGCATGCGGTGAATATAGGATTGCAGAAGTTTGATATCATTGTCCCTGGCATGACCGTCCGGCTCATGGTCTACGGCCAAACGACACCATTTGAAGGCCTCGATATCATCTCGTACAAAGGCATCACCCGCCGCATGCATCTCGCAAAGACTTCCATACGCAAAGGGCTCTCCCTGCTCCGCAGAGCGCGTCACCCAGAATACGGCGTCGGGAATGCTGCGCTTGATGCTGTCGCCCTTATAATAGGCCCAACCGATATTGTTTTGGGAGCCTGAGAAACCCAATTTAGCGGCACGGAGGTAATACTCTGCCGATTTTTTGGGATCCCGCTTCATCCCTTTGCCGGAGAGTGAAAAGAAGCCAAGCATGTGGAGGCTGTGGGTATCGTCGCGACTGGCGCCGATCTCAAACCATTTGATCGCTTCGGCATAGTTTGCTTCTTGCCCGTTGTATGAACGCAACAGGCTGTTTGTCATATCATGGATTGCCTGGGTGCTGCCATATTCAATGGCTGTGATAATTCGCTTATCGCGGGCCTCATCAAAGCTCTGCTCGGTGACGGGCATTTTCACAATGGTCTCTGTTGGTGTTCCTTCCATGTGAAAGCCGAGCTTGACAATCTTTTGATCTGAATAGGGCTCTTCTGTGATAAAGTAGAACTCGGATAGCTGATCCGGCGGCGTTGAATGAATGATGTCACCAATTTCCGGGTCAATACCGACTTCGACAAAGTATTTTATATCGCGTTCGGTTCGTTCAGCCTCAATAGGTTCTATGTACCAGTGCTTTGGGCCCTTATAACGGACATAATGCCCTTGATGGATACCTATATGGTTTAACAGTCTCGTTGTAGCGCCAGCCGCTACGAAGATACATGCCGATGTGCATTCAACAATCGTCTCCGGAATAAAGGGAGACCCGCCTTCAACGGTGGCCCGACGCTTTCGCAGTATGCGGCCAATCGCCTCTCCGACAATTCCGCTTCCCCCTTGTGAGTCGACATAGATTTTGGGAAACGGCTTGTCCGCCGGAATGGCTTCGTCAATATCTTCAATGAATTTTTGATCTTCGTATCCGATGATACCATATATCTCGACGGCGTTCAGCGTTCCGTCCTTTGCACACTGAACAGGCTCGGCTTTGCATTCCTTTGAAACGATCGGATAAGCCGAGGCATGATTAAGCGATATGATCTGAAGGGACAGAACCAAAGTGAATGTCTTTAAAAGATTGATTTTCATTGATGGTCTCGCGCGGCAAAATTAATTGGCAACATACTCATGGGTCGCAGCCGGAATTTCTGGAAAATAATAGGGCAACTGGCATCGGTCGCGACATCGATTTGATTATCCTTCATCCGGTCTGCAAGCTTATGAATTGCATCCAGTGCAAATGTTTTTTCGGGACCGTCATCAAGTTTCTTGATCGCCAAATCACACCACTTATAGGCGATAATATTGTTAGGGTTGACGGCCTTGTGTTCCATATAAACCTTGCAGAACGAACCAAATGCAGCAGGTTCCCATTGTTGGGCTGCTTGCTCCAATAAGGAAATTGTTTTTCGGTAATTTTTTTGAACCAGTTTTCCTTCATAATACAATATTGCGAGCCTGTTCAGAGATGCGCCGTGATTTTGCTTGGCGAACAGATTGTAAATATTGATTGCGTCAGACGGCGCCTTGCCTTCGATCTTTCCGTCTTCGTAATAGCGCGCCAATTGATAGGCCGCATCCGGGTCTGTTTTGGATCCCATTTCCAACAGGTGCGCCAATGTCCGGTAATTGATTTTCTCTTTTTCCGGTGCGCAGGTGTAGTATTCGATTGCATCGTAAATCGCACCCTTGCTTCCCTGCTGGATCGCAAATTCAAATCTTTGTTGAGCTGAAGTTTGACGGTAACGCGTCCCCTGCTCGAAGACTTCAAATTTGGTGTCGACGGGCAATTCCATATGGTAGCCCATTTCAAAAATCATTTGCTCTTCGGGTTTAAGCTTCTCCCAATAATAGATATCGGTCATGTCGGAGAAACGGTATATTGATAGTATTCTCTGAATTTGGGGCCGGCCTCAAAATAGTCGAGGTGATTAAGAATTTTTTGATAAAAATCTTGCTCAACGGGAACGTGGCGTTCATTTTCCGTACAAGCATTTTCTACTTTGTAGGCTTGGTGAATGCCCAAATGGGATAGGTGACGCACGGTTGCACCCGCGGCGATCATCGAGCAGGCGGATGCGCATTCACTGCCGTCGGTTTTCGTGATGGGGTTTCCGGAGATAACAGTCCCTTTGCGTTCGTGTAATATTTTACCAACAAAGAGGGCAACGGTTGCAAATCCTCCGGATGACTCCAGATAGACCACAGGCAACGGCTTGTCTTTTTTCCAGTATTTATCCAGTTTTTCGAAGAATTCATATTCCTCGAAGGTGATATGCCCGTAAATGAAAATATAGCGGAGATTATTGTCAAACAGGCACTTGTCGGAAACCACTCGGCATTCGGGAGGCAAGATTACAAATGCCTTGGCTGAGTCAGGCAATACAGAAAGTACAAGAAAGAGCAGTAAAAAAGCTAATCGTTTCATGATATCCCTCGGCCAGTCCCGATTTGAGACAGCTTGCAACATGCGGCGTTAATTTCTCGTTAAGGAATGCGACGGCAACCAAAACTCTTCATGAGAATGAAGGTATGCTAGGGCTATGACAAAGATTGTCACCCCAGATAACAAGTATCCTCAATCACCAATGACCTGCTGACCGAGAAATCCAAGGAGGCTGATTTCAGAAGGGGCAGGAGGGTCCCAAGCCGGACCAACTTTATTTGCAATCAGCAAGATGGAGTTCGCCATTCTTTTAAACTGAACGGCTCGCTCTTGGTCAAAGTTTGGAACTTTTGTCCAGTGGTAATAGGTTGCGGCAACGCCGCGCATTTTTAAATATGACAGTTGTTCTTTTACCTGCTTTTCATCGATATCGGGATCTAAGTAAGTTTCGTTCCAGTCAATATCGTAATCGTCCGATAGAATATTGATTTCGATTGTGCATTGAAGGAATATCAGATTGGCGTAAGTGAGCCATTCATCAATATCGCCATATGGCGGAGCATCTGTATAATTTGCTTCATAAAGATTATGCGTTTCATAATATCCTTCGAAGACAAATTCTCCGCGGTTCAATGTGAAGGAATTTTTTGAAAATTCGATATCTACCCAGGCGTAGTTGCCGTCGGTAACTGGAGTGGTGAATGTTGCCGAGCCGACAAGATTTGTTATTGCAAGCGGAAATCTGTCGAGGGCCAAAATAAAATATGATAAATTGCGTATATCCAAAGGACGGTAGTGGAATAGATGCTTTTTTAGATCACTAACAATTTTATCAATTTTTTCTTATCAACCGGGTTTGAAAGAAAAAGCATCGGTCCCGTCTCATCTAAATGCCAAGATATCTTCTATGGAATTCATCGGCAGGATTAGGTTGGCGTGATCTGGATAAGATCCAACCCAAGGCCGCGCCACTCATTCCACCCAAGAGGATCGCATTTCCGCCCCCATATACCAGTCCCAGTATGAGTGCACCTAACATTCCGATTGTAAAAATCGGATATTCAATCATTGCAATCAATATAAAGATAAAGACGAGAATGATTGTCGGAATGGCGTACATAAAATCAGTGGCTAACATCTAAAAACCTCCGGTATATTTTTTCCGCAAGTAAAGTGCAAAAAAGAACACGATGTGGAGCATCAATGAAAAACCGGATTGATCTGTCATGGCTATCTCCAACCCATTCTCTAAAAAAATAATTACAGCATAGGGGTGACAGATTGTATCATCCAGAACGGCAGTCAAAAGCTAAGGGATCAAGATGATACAATTTTTTAAAAGACACTATTTCAAGTGATGCCTTTGATTTCCTGCCAATTATCTCGGATTTCAAAAGAAGGCGTTTCTCGCCACTATTTAATGTTTGAACGGAGTGTGGTATTTTTTAAGCTATGAATTCGGATTATGTTGATCTGGCGCTTATTCTTGCGGTTGACGTGTCGACGAGTATAGATGCGGGCGATTACCAGTTACAAATGTCCGGTATAGCGTCTGCCCTTCGTGATCAAGAATTCATCGATGTTATCGGGTCTGGACCGCATAGTTCGATAGCCGTCAGCGTCGTGCAATGGTCGACCCGACTAAGCCAAGACGTCACGTTGGGATGGACGATCATTGAAAATTCACGTCAGGCTAAAGAAGCGGCTGACGCTATCGAGAAAGCCCCCCGTCGCTGGATGGCTGGCGGCACTGGGATGGCAGTCGCGATCAATTTCTGTGTGCGGCATTTTGATGGGCTTCGAGTAAAAAGTAAGCGCCGCGTAATCGACGTTTCGGGAGATGGTGAGGATAATGAAGGTGGAGATCCTCCTCAATCTCGCGATGATGCTATTTCATTTGGCATCACAATCAATGGGCTACCTATCATTAGCGGATCGGAATCAATCCAGGATTACTATGACCAGAATGTCATCGGGGGACCGGGTCATTTTCTTGAACCGGCCATCAATATTTTTGATTTTCAGCGGGCGATCAAAGAAAAACTTCTCAGAGAATTGAAACCCATTGTTGCTTAGCTTGGGTATTGGATAAATCGACGCGTCGGATGGGATCAGTTGCCTCGATTGAAAAGGATATAGGGCGCAATTCCGCCGATAAGGCCTCCCAAGAGGACCCCGCCCGCACTTTGTGTTGTCATGCCGACGATAAGCGCGCCAATAAAGCCGAAAATCACAAAGGGAATGGCAAAAATCATGAGCCCCAAAACGGCAGGCGCAATGGAGATACCTATCCAGATCATGATACCGACAAAAATCCAGTGTATGCGGAACGCTTAGGGTGTGGAGGGAAAATCGCTTCGCGTGTAACCTTTAACAAGATCGCGAAGGGCTTTCGGCTCTAATACCTCTACCTTGTCACCCCATGAATAAAGGTGCCAAGCCATTTCAAGATGTCCTGAAGCCTTGAAGCGGACGATAAGAGATCCATCTCCGGTTGTTTCTTCGGTTTGGTCCGGATGAAACAAAAAGCCTTGGGCTTGGATGGCTGCTTCCGGTTTGAACCGCCAAACCACTTCTCCATATTCCTCGTCGCGCTGATAGAGGCCGAAGGCCCGGTTGGCGTAGGCCGTTCAAAAAAGTCGTCGGTCATTCGGACGGAGAGGATGCCGTCCATTCTAGATGTTTTGATGGCATTCTTTCGACGGTCCGAGGGGTCGTGGGCGACCAGGTACTGCCTCAGGCCGGATAGAAGTTCATAAGTTGATAGAAGTCTCTTCTTGGCGGCCCTACGGGGCCTTAAATCTCACGCCGGGCCGATCTTCTGGCGTGCCTATAAATTCTACCCCAGCCATTTCAAATGCCCGCTTAAGGTCGTTCAATGTTCTTTCCTGAACGGTCGGAGAAATTCCTTCGTATTTTTCTAGCCTTTGGATCGTTGGCAAACTTAATCCCGAGCGTTCTGCCGTTTCACGAGCAGACCAACCCAATATTCCTCGCGCTGCTCGAATTTGCCTGCCTATCAACATTTGACGTTGACAGTTTCATTAAAAGATTTAAATTGCATCACAGTATTCATTTTGAATCTTATAGAAGGAGTATTTTAGATGTCACACACCTACTGGCAAAACGCACTTTCTGGCAATTTTGGAGCTGTTCATGAGAATGACCCTCAGTGTGGTTACTATCGAATGCGGAAGGGCCGTGGCGGCCCGTGGGTGCCTGTGGCGATCTGGCTGGAGGGCCAGGGGAGCTTTAGGCGGGGGGAGAATAGCATCAATTCGGATTCGGGGAAGCTTGTGTGCCTGGTCGAAGGCAAAGAGCGGAATGCCTATGACGTCTGGACGTGGGTATGCCGGTATCCAATAGCGTATGAGACCTATGTGGCGGTGGCCGAGGACGGCAAGCCCTGGCCCGAGGAAGTTCCAGCGCTTGGCCACAACAGCCAGAGCCTGAACGAGGCCGAGGTTGTAGGAGAAGAAGTAGAGGCGCTGTCTCTATCCGCCATGAACTGGCTAGAGACCCTCCCCACGATCGAGAACCAATCGGACGCCGACAAAGCCGCCAACTACGCGGATCGGTTCTCGGCCCTCGAGACACGGGCAGAAGAAGCCCGGGTAATCGAGAAGCGCCCCTCGCTCGAGGAAGGCCGGGAGATCGATGCCAGATGGAAACCGGTTGTGTCGAAGGCACAAGATGCCAAGGCCAAGATGAAGAAGGCCATAGAGCCCTATCTGGTCGGAGAACGCCAACGCAGGATCGAGATGGCAAGACTAGCCTTACAGGGCAGCGAGACTACTTTTGATCCATCCGATATTGAGCCACCACGTGCGGGAACCAATGGCAGACGCGTGGGACTAAGATCCAAGTACACCGTCAGGATTACAGAACCGACAGCTCTCATAGATCATTACCGGACAGATCTTCGCCTGTGGTCCGATAAGGCCGTAAAAGAAGCCATCGCCAAACTAGCAGAGGCTGATCTGACTTCAGGCGCCCAGATCCAAGGCGCAACCTTGATGGAAGAGTTTTTGGTGGTCTGAGATGACTTCCAGAAAAGATCACACAGAGCACTAAACCCGTCACCCAATCTTAAATCCCAACAGAACCATCGCTACCAAACGCAGACCCAACGGTCTTCGAACGAATCTTCATGCCTTAAAAACTCCCAAACTAAGCCAACCCACCCATCACACGATTGGAGAACCAAGATGTTGGATAAAGCACACGCGTCATCAGCAACACTATCCAGACCACGCGCCTTGCTTCCTCGCTCCCTCAAGGAAGTCCTACAGCTTGCTGATCTCATTCACCGGTCAAAACTGGCACCCAAAGGCTTCGATACCCCGGAGAGCTGCCTGGTGGGTATCTTATACGGCATGGAGGTTGGCCTCTCTCCCATTGCCGCCCTGCAGCGCATGGCCATCATTGATGGTCGCCCCACGATCTGGGGAGACGCAGCCTTGGCCCTTGTTCAAGCAAGCGGCCTTCTCATCAGCATCAGGGAGGAGATCCAGGAGGATGCCACCCAACCAAACATCAACCGACTAACGGCCATCTGCACCGTGACCCGTAACAGTCGCGCGGAGCCCATTACAAAAACCTTCTCGGTTGAGGACGCCAAGCGCGCGGGTCTTTGGCAAAAGCCTGGGCCTTGGACCGAGTACCCAAAGCGCATGCTGGCGATGCGGGCTAGAGCCTTTGCCCTCAGAGACGCCTTCCCGGATGTCTTGGCGGGGCTTTATCTTCGCGAGGAAATCGAACCCGTCACAACAAGCCAGCAATCCACGATGGAAGGGAAGGAGCAGAACGACGCACTACCTTCAGACCACCCCAACCCCGCCTCGCACACTGCCCAAAGCCGTCCCGATTCGGAAGATCACATCCCTGCACCAAACAAGCGCCGTGCGCCCCCGCCGCCATTACCGGCATCTACAGAAATAGATCCCAATACGAATACAAATACCCATACAAATGCAGATGCAGACAAAGCCTTCTCCTCAACCGAAGACGCGACGTCCCTCATCACGCTCTTCGACGACGCCCTCTGCTGCGCCTTCGACCCGGAAACCCTCGAAGAGATCCGCGAGGAGTTCCAGCCCAAGATCGATAACCTTGGAAACGACTTTATTGAATATGCCGGCCGCGTCTTCCTGCGCCACGAGCAACGGGTTCAACAGATCAACAACCACATAGCTGACGACCATCACGAAAACGGCAGCGCCCGTTCCCAACGTGCAGTAATGTTCAATCCGCGACCACGTCGGCAACCACAAAAAACAAGGCGATCCGCACGTGCTCCTTCCGTGTCACTTTTGGCACTTAATGCACGCCAGCGGCTATCCGCCATCCATCATCAGCAAGACAATGCGGAAGAGGATAATGATTGCTCGTCCGATAACGATATTGCCGATGTTAACATCATGACATCATCCGCAACGGACATGTTAACTTCGCAACATCCGCAATCCCAATCCCTGCCGTCGATTATGTTAGAAAAACGACATTCGGAGGATCAATCCACACTCGATGTTAACATCATAACGTCGACCAATTCGAGCGTGTTAACATCGCAACACGCCCATTCCACCATTCCTATAGAACAACCAGGCAACGCCCCACAGGCGGACAATTAAGATGAAACGCCAGGGCTTCTCCACGACCTTCCGCCTCTCCCTCTTCCTCGAGCAAAAAGGCACATGTCAGACATGCAACATGACCATAAGCGCCGGAAAGGCGTGGGACATTGATCACATCCTCCCCATAGCCCTCGGCGGCACAAACGAACCCAATAATCTGCAAATCCTCTGCAGGCCTTGTCACCGTTCAAAGACGACCCAATCCGACATACCGCGCATCGCCAAGACCAAGCGGCTTAAGGCCAAGCACCTTGGCGCCCGCTCTTCAGCTCACCGCCCCATTCCCGGAAGCAAGTCTTCTCCCTGGAAACGGAAATTGGATGGAAGTGTTGTGAGGCGATATTCAAATCCACTACGCTAATTCAACAATTACGCTAAAAATTTATCGACAAGCAAAACCAACTTTGCTAAGTTACATGTAACCAGGGGGGAAAACATGACGTCTATCTCTGAATTAAAGCCAAAGCCTTCACGCATCAAAGTTGCTGAATATCGGGCAAGACTTCGAGCTCAGGGCCTGCGTCCGATCCAGATCTGGGTTCCAGACATTACGGCGCCCTCGTTCAAGTCTGAGGCGCGCCGACAGTCAGCGGAAGTGGCTGCCAGTCGCCACGCTCAAACCGATCAGGACTTTATTGATGCGGCGTCTGACTGGGCGTCAGAATGAAGCGTGGAGAGGTCTGGACCGTCTCCGGTGGCAAGGATTACGTCGGCAAGCCGCGTCCGGCCGTCATTATTCAAGACAATAATTTTACTTCCACTGACTCGATCACGATTTGTGCATTCACAACCGATGACACCGATGCACCCTTACTCCGACTATTGATCGAGGCTAATCCCCAAAACGGCCTTAAATCCGACAGTCGATTGATGGTAGATAAAATTACGACCGTCCCCAAATCAAAAATTGACAGCCTTCTCGGCAAATTAAACGACGAGGATATGGTCAAGCTTAACCAAGCCATTTTCGTCTTTCTTGGCCTCGCTATTTCGTCACGCGAAAAGAAAATATCCAAATTTAGCAAAATTCGCACTTAGATTTGAGTGAAGTAGATTTCATTCTTTTAAAATAGATCAACGCCAAGCGTCTGGTGACAAGGCCGTCCGCTTATGTGTGCCGGGTCCGTATCTTCATGGTCCTCCCTCATCTGACGAAGGATCGCGTCCCGTTTCCGGAAGCTGCCGCCGCCCACCCCGCGGAAGCAGAAATTGGACGGGACGGCAGTGAGTCGGACTATGATCAATAAGTTTTTAAGGGGCTGTCTGGAAAGTCCTCGGCTGGACAAACGAACCCGACAATCTTCAAATTCTCTGCAGGCCATGCCACCTTTCAAAGATAACCCAATCCGACATTCCGCGCATCGCCAAGACCAAGCGGCTTAAGGCCAAGCACCTTGGCGCCCGCTCTTCAGCTCACCGACCCATTCCCGGAAGCAAGTCCTCCCCATGGAAACGCAAAATGGATGGCAGTGTTGTGAGGCGTCATCCACCCCGTACGTGCTCTTAAAACCCAACTGAAAAATAGGCTATAATCTGGATGCGAATTTCGTGAATGACTTTGTCAAAATGCGGAATTTGAGGTAAAAAAGAGCATTAAATGAGAGGGCTGGATGAGTCGCTTGGCAAAGCTCCTCTCTCCACCCCGCTATATGATTTGATGGTTCGATTTCGGCGAAGCATCAAGCTTTATGCTCACCCATAGGAAACGATCATGCCTGCCTCTGCCTTGAAGCCTAAAACGCCTGTATCTGTCCCAAACCTTGATGCCATCTTGGGCAAGCCTCCCGTACTGCCCAACGAGGATGCGGAAGCTTACGAAAAGCTGAATGATCAATTCCGGCGCGCCGTGAACCCTCAAGATGTCATTGAAGAAATTCTTCTTCGCGACGTTGTCGATGTCACTTGGGAAATTCAGCGTCTCAAAGATTATAAGATGCAATTGCTCCAAGCAAAGCGTGAATATTCCTTGCGAATTATTTTAGAAAATTTTTCGGATCGCAACGGGTATAATAAGGAGTTGTATGGCGAATGGAAAAACGGTGACAAGAAAGCCATAAAGCTCATAAATGGCTTCCTAAGTGCTAAGGGGCTTGATCCTTCCGCGATTGACGCCTTCAGTTTCCGGTCGGAACTCGATAATATGGAGCGATTTGATCGGTTAATCATGCAGGCAGAGGCACGCCGCATGGCGCATCTTCGCGAGGTTGATCGTCATCGCGCCTCACTTGCCGCCATCCTTCGGGACACCGTTGCAAAAATAGACGACGGAAAGACCATTGATCACGTCCCAACGAACTAAGGGCTGTCCACCATGAAGCCCAAGAATAGCGCTGCCACCAAAGAGCGTCGGGAAAACAGCCGAAAAAATGGAACAAAGGGTAGGGGCCCCCAAACCCCATCAGGTCTCTTGCGTTCTTCTCAAAATGCAAGACGCCACGGCCTTTCGGTTGCCATTTCACAAGATCCTTCCGTAGCGCCCAACATCGATAAATTAGCTGAACTGATATCAGGAAATTCAACTGACCATCATCGAATAGCTCTGGCTCGACAAGTATCGGAAGCCCAGTTGGATCTCTTTCGGATCCGCATTGCCCGGCGCGATATTTTGGCCGACGAAAAACTCCGGGCCAAACGGACGAACAAGAAAGACTTGAAACTCGTCAGCAAATTTCTGGCGTGCAGAAAACAGGGTGAATATGCGCAATTTTCAGATGTTAAGGCTTTTACAATTACCGAATTGGAAAAAACGCTTGAAGAGATGTTAGAGCCTGGGGCATTGGTCGTTCAAGATGGTATAGGGCTTATTATTGGCAAGCTAAACGTCATTGAGCGTTACGAGAAGCGCGCCCTCTCCAGACGCAACAAAGCCCTTCGTGACCTCGCCGATTATGACGAGCAAAGGGCCCTGGGATTACCTTGGCCATAATAAGAATGCGGCACCCAAAAACTTTGTTGGATGCCGCATCGTATTTTTACTATTTTACTTTGGCCGGATCGCGCTCTTTACAGCGACTGCGTTGGCACCTTCTTTTACGACGGGCCGCCAATTCGCCTTGTCCTGATCAACCAAACCCGCCTGTTGTGCAGCGATTAAGTTGTCCTGACTTAGCTTTACCGATGGGTGCATCGCTTTATAGGCCGCGAGAGTAGACCAAGACACATATCTTATCATGGTGAAGCCTCGTGGGGTTGAGGGTTCCTCTGTAGGTTATTGTATTGGCATTATCCAACGGGATATCAAAAAGCGGTGACGCGCGGCATTCCAATCGGCCGCGGCGTGCCAATAAAATCCTCGCCCTTTCAGTCACAACCCCGTAACTTTATCGGGCTAGCCTTAATATATTGAGCCTAATATTTTCGAGGTGGCGTATGACAAACGAAACCATGAACGCGTTGCTCTCCTCGATGAATGAGGGCCAAAAATTAGCCAGAATTGAAAACATAGAAGCCTCAGTGAAGGTCGAAGTTGGATCGGCCAATATTACTATTCGTGACCTCCTGAAGCTTAACGTCGGGTCTGTCATTGAATTAGACCGGCTCGCCGGTGAACATCTCGACATCCGGGTTAACGGGACGCTGATTTTAAAAGGCGAGATTGTGACGATCGCCGAAACACTCGGCGTCCGCATCACGGACATCGTTTCCGATGACGAACGTTCAAGAGACAATCGATAGTATTGAAACCCGTATGGCTGCATATTCCATGGAATGGATTGTACCGCTGGCGAATTATTAGGAATAATTTCTTAAAATAGGCGCGATTTTTGATTTTGGCAGAACGAACCCAGATTTCACATAAATTATTGATTTTATGATATAATTTATCGATTTTGCGTCTGTATCATTGCTTTTTCCATTCCCAGTCATCAACCTGTCGGGGAATGGAAAATAGTGCTGCTTTCTTAACGTGCACAACCATTCACCACCCGTTCACGCGGGGTATTGTAGGTGCAAACCATGCGCGTGTTGTTTTCCTTCGCCGTCCTTGCGGCTTTAAGCGTTTTCGGATCGGCGGCGGCTTTTGCCGACGACGACACTCAGGCTTGCCTGTCGGAAACAGAATTGCGCCATTTGGTCAATTCGGGTGCCGTTGTTCCGCAAATTTATGCGTTTCGGACGGCACGCTCGCGGATTGGTGGCGATGTGATCAGCGCTTCACTTTGCCCTAAAGATGCCGGTTTTGTGTATAACATTACGACGCTTACGAAGGATGGTAAGCTTGCTCGCATCCAGATTGATGCCGTGACAGGCAAGCCGACGGATAGTCAGTAGGATAGTATTGAATGCGCCTTCTCGTTGTCGAGGACGATAAAGATCTTAACCGGCAATTGGTTAAAGCTCTGTCTCAGG